>MAAC01018343.1_pt1 | contig 28380 bp, 23 predicted proteins | sample 1115981 | NCBI WGS metagenome assembly MAAC01 (sample SAMN04961126, study PRJNA320927) | seawater metagenome | isolation source: sample BD02T64 sea water enriched with oil for 64 days | place: USA:Gulf of Mexico | collected 2013-07-27
GAACGTCAAACAGTTTATACTGCCAGAAAAGAGAAAACGGCCCAAAAAAAGGACCGTTAGAGTCAGTAAAACTCGATACCCAATTAAAACGAGATCCTCTTAACTGAATGGTGTTAGACCTCCCTTTATATGACGGTGTATGCTTTCTAAGAATATTGGAGTATTCACGGTGTTTTTATACTTACACCGCGGCATCCCGTGCTTGCCACGGGACCTCCTAAATTCAGAATGCGCTTAGAAAAAATACCCTGCTTGTAGCTTGAAGCTGGTAAACTTATTTAATCTCGCTCATTAACTTGTTGTTATTTAATCTGGATCATTAAGTTGTTGTTATTTAATCGCTAAACTAAGATGGTGATAGCAATAATAAAGGAAAGAAAATGGTAAAATGGTTTAAATGGCTATTGGCATTAGCCATATTTAGTGGCGGATTTTGGTGGCTGAACCAAGAAAAGCCACTACAGGTTGATATTGTCTATGCTGAAATGGGTTTGGTAGAAGCCACGGTTGCCAATACACGTGCTGGTACAGTAACGGCGTGTCAAAGAGCGCGAATGTCTTTGCCTATTGGCGGCCAGATTGAACAGATATACGTGAAAGAAGGCCAGCTGGTTGAGCAAGGCCAATTGTTACTGTCACTGTGGAACAAGGACAGAAAAGCCAAACTAGCTGAAGTAAAAGCGTTGTTTTCCGCTAGCCAAAAAAACCAGAAACGTGCTTGTATCGTTGCCGACAACGCCGATAAAGACGCAACCAGACAGCAGTCACTGTTAAGCCAAAAATTAACCTCGCAAGAAAAACTGGATTCGGCAATAGCCAACGCCGAAGCCTTTCAAGCCAGCTGTGAAGCAGCCTCTGCTGAGGTAGATGCCAAACAAGCTATGGTCAACACCATAGCCGCCAATATTGAACAAACTTATATGCATGCTCCCTTTAGCGGCACCATAGCAGAAATTACCGGCGAAGTGGGTGAATATACCATGCCGTCACCGCCAGGCGTGCCGACACCACCTGCCATCGATATGCTCACCCACGATTGCCACTATATCAGTGCGCCAATTGATGAGGTGGATGCGGCGCGATTAATTCCGGGACAATCGGTTCGCATCTCTCTGGATGCGTTTCGCAATGAAGCCATTACCGGCAGCTTACGCCGAGTGTCACCTTATGTGCAAGATTTTGAAAAACAGGCGCGTACCGTGACCGTAGAAGTGGATTTAACCGAACATAAAAGTCCACATTTACTTGCCGGTTACAGTGCCGATGTGGAGGTCATTTTAGCCAGTAAAGATAAGGTACTGCGGCTAAATAGCGACTTGATCATCAATGATGAATACGTGCTGCTGCTTAATCATGACAATATCATCACTAAACAGGCCGTCACTATCGGCTTAAGTAATTGGCAATACAGTGAAATTAGTCGTGGCCTTAGATTAACCGATAAAGTGATAAGTTCCGTCGGTTTAGCTGGTGTTAAACCAGGTGTCTTGGCAACGAATAAATAAGGCTGGCAAATTTGACCTCTGCATTGATTGATATTCAGCACCTGAACAAAACCTACATCGTTGGCGAACAACCACTGCAGGTATTAAAAGACATCAACTTACAAATAAACCAAGGCGATTACCTGGCGATTATGGGGCCTTCAGGCTCGGGGAAATCGACATTACTCAATATGATCGGCTTGCTTGACCGGGCCGATAATGGCGAGTACCTGCTCAAACAGCAAGCGACATTAACCATTAATGAAGAACAACGAGCCGCGTTGCGCCGTACTCATATCGGATTTATTTTTCAAAATTTTCATTTGATCCCACGACTTACCGCTGCTGAAAATGCGGAATTACCGTTAATGTTAGCGGGTATGGGCCGCAAACAAAGACGAGAAAAAGTGCAACAGGTATTCAGCCGCTTGGGCATAGCAGAGCGCGCCAATCATTTACCCAAACAATTATCCGGAGGGCAAATGCAACGGGTGGCTATCGCCAGGGCTATGGTACTAGAGCCGCAAATTTTGCTGGCCGATGAACCCACCGGCAACCTTGATCAACAATCGGGTACAGAAGTGGTTGAACTGCTCGAAGAATTGAATCAGCAAGGCATTACCTTAATTATGGTGACTCATGATCAACAATTAGCCAAGCGAGCGATACGAAAATTAACCATGGTTGATGGCGAAATCACCGAGGACACACTGCAAAATCAACAACGAAGGCAACCGCAAGATGCGCTTTCAAGATAACTGGCAATACAGTTGGCAGGCATTGATCAGGCATAAATTGCGTACCGCTTTATTGCTCATTGCCGTCGCCATCGGTGTGACCTCAGTCTTACTGTTAACCAGTCTAGGCGAAGGCGCGCGCTTATTTATCGAAAAAGAATTTTCACAATTAGGTAGTGAAATCATGGTGGTGCTACCCGGCAAGAAAGAAACCACCGGCGGCTCGGTGCCAATATATGGTTCCACCCCGCGAGATTTAACCATTGAAGATGCTTTAGCAATGCGAAAAATCAGCACGATAAAGGCCATTGCGCCCATTATCGCCGGTACCTCATTATTGAGTTACCAGGGTAAAAGCCGTGAAGTGATCACCTTGGGCAGTTCAAAAGAGATTTTTGCGGTGCGCAAGCTCAACTTAAGCAAAGGCAAAATTTTTAACGCCAAAGCCAACGATTTGGCCAAGCCGGTTTGCGTATTAGGCGCCACCATTAAACGAGAGTTATTTGGTAACAAAGCCGCAATTGGTCAATGGGTACGTTTTTCCGGACAACGCTTTCGGGTGATTGGCATATTGCAGGAGCGCGGCGAGTCGATGGGATTGGATATGCGACAAATGGCAATAATACCCATCCGCTCTGCCGAAAGCTTATTTAATTCCCCAGCACTGTTTCGGATATTGCTTGAACTCAAACACGCAAACACTGAACAGTATACCGAAGACAAACTTAGGGCATTAATTAAAAAGCGCCATGAAGGTGAAGACGATATCACCATTTTAACGCAAAACTCATTAATGAATTCATTCAACAAAATACTGACTCTGGTTACCGCCAGTATCGGTGCCATAGCGGCAATTAGCCTAGTAGTCGCCGGCTTCCTGATTATGAACGTCAGCTTTGTCTCGGTGTCTCGTCGAAAAGAAGAAATTGGGCTGTTAAAAGCGCTTGGTGCTACCGCCAAAGAGATCCGGCTGATATTTTTAACCGAAGCGCTGCTATTAGTTAGCTTAGGAGTGTTAACCGGCTTAAGTTTAGGTTATGGCCTGACCGCGTTGGCGGCAATCATTTGGCCGGTATTTCCGCTATCTATTCCCTGGTGGGCAAGCGTTGCCAGCATTGTCGTATCATTAAGCATTGGCTTGTTGTTTTCCTGGTTGCCAGCCGCCCATGCCGCTAAACAAGATCCGGTTTTGGCACTGAGGGGAAATTAACATGGGGTTTAAAGATTTGCTCATTTGGGTAAAAACTTCATTAATGTCGCAAAAACTGCGCGCAGGCTTAACCATTGCCGGTTTTGCTACCGGCATGGCCGCAGTAGTATTGATGAACTCTATTGGCGAAAGCTTACGCATGTATGTGTTGCAAGAATTTACTCAGTTTGGCTCGAATATCATTGCCATCACGCCAGGCAAAACAGAAACTTTTGGTATGGGCGGATTATTAAAAACGGTGCGGCCATTAACCCTGGCCGACGGTGTCTATTTAAATAAGCAAAAACATATAGATTTTGTGGTACCGGTAGTCGCTGGCAACGCGAAAGTAAAAGCGCATAACCGCGGCCGCTATATTGACATTATTGGGGTAAACAGCCATGCCGACAAAGCCTGGAAACTTGAAATTGCGCAAGGCAAGTTTTTACCCAACGATGAGTTAAAATCACCACGCAGTTTTGCCGTGCTCGGGTCAACATTAAAACAAGAGCTGTTTGGCAACTCTACCGCCCTTGGCAAATTTATTCATGTCGGCAGCCAGCGCTTTAAAGTGATTGGCGTATTAGCAAAAAAAGGCCAGTTTATGGGGCAAGACCTCGATGACGTGGTCTATATTCCTGCCGCCACGGCGTTGCAGTTATTTAATCGCAACAGCCTGATGGAGCTTGATATTTTTTATCAACCCGGCTTAACCGCCAAGGAAGTGGTTGCGCAAATCAAACCCAAACTGATTAACCGCCATGGCCTTGAAGATTTTACCATTATTACCCAGGACGATATGCTAAGCAGTATGGATAAAATTTTATTCATTATCAAAATGGCCGGTGCGGCGCTGGGGATGATTTCTTTACTGGTTGGCTCGGTCGGCATCGCCACCATTATGACCATCACAGTTACCGAACGAACATCAGAAATTGGTTTGTTACGGGCGTTAGGTTGTTCGGAAAGTCAGGTAAAACGCATGTTTTTGACCGAAGCGGTTTGTTTGGCAGTCGTTAGTGGCTTTATTGGCTACTTACTGGTGTTTAGCTTAATGCTGTTCGCCAAAATGGCCCTGCCGACAGTGCCAGTCGATATTAATATTATGGTATTAATCGGCGTGTTATTAATATCGGCGCTAATCGGCTTAATTGCCGGTATTTATCCGGCAAAAAATGCGTCCAGGCTTACACCAATAGACGCATTAAGAGAAGAATAAGGGGACTGGCGAGACTTCAGTCTCGCATTAGCTAGTGCAACGCCGGCCTAAATGGCAAACTTGCACAAATTCGCGCTTCTTCAATCAAAATTTCTTCTAACCGCGCATAGACTTCAGCTTGGTCAAAATATTTCCAGCGCCAGTTCAATAAATAAATTTTTATGTTTCTCTTCCGACTTGGCAATATCGTCATAAAACTTTTTATCTTTACCTTCCGGCAATGCTTGTGCAATCAAAGAAAAACGTTCATAGCCGCGGGCTTCAATAACGCCAGCTACCAACATACGATCGAGAAACTTGCCATCGCGTGAGTGGCGAAACAATTTTCTGATCTGGTTGATATAGGGATCTTTCTCATCATTGGCCAGTATCACACCACGTTGGGTCATCAGCTTTAACACTTGTTTGAAATGGATCAGCTCTTCAAGCGCCAAATCTGTCATCGCCCGCACCAGCTTTTGCCGGTCTTGATAATGAGACAGCATTGACATCGCCATGCCCGACGCTTTCTTTTCGGCAGCCGCGTGATCTTGTAAAAATGAGTCAAAGTCTTCTAAACAAATGTGTGCCCATTCAATTGGGGTGTGGTATTTTAATTCAAACATCGGGATATAAAATTACGCTAATAAAAAATTGCGCTTATTTTACACCGAATTTTAACTTGGTTATAGTGAAACATCGCAGCAACTGTCATTCCCTAATTAACTCGTCATCACATTAATGAACTCTATATGAAAATTTCCACCAACGAAACCAGAGCTGATATCAACACACTTTACATCACCGGTGCAGGCGTAAGCAGTGAGAGTGGCATCCCGACCTTTCGCGGTGAAGATGGCTTTTGGACCATCGGCAGTAAAAACTATACGCCAATGGAAATGGCCACCCGGGCGATGTATGAAAACAATCCGGTGGAATTTTTATCCTGGTATTATCACCGATTTGCCACCTACCGAAACCACGGGCCCAATGATGTGCATAGCTGGTTAACTAACAAAAATTTGATCACCCAAAATATTGACGGTTTAGACGGTAAAGCGGGCAACGAGAACTACATTGCCATTCACGGCCGCCTTGATCAAATGACCCTGTTTCATCATCAAGGCGATGAGGTAGACACCATGCAAACACCATGGGATGACGTTGATGAAAGCAATTTAGCCGAGTCGCTATTAGATATTTTTAAGATCAGCAAACAAAGCCAAACCCCTTGCATTAATCAATCATATAAACCGTATGTGTTGTTATTCGATGAGTTTTATACCGACTTGTATCGCATTACAGAAGCAGAGCAAAGGATGATAGCGGCCCAAAAAATGATTTTTATTGGTACTTCGTTCAGTGTCAACATCACTCAAATGGCGTTAAGGACCGGCATTAACAATCGCATCCCGATTGAAATTGTCGACCCCAACCCGATTGAGCTACCTTACAGTCAAGTGACTTATCATGAAATGAAGGCAAGTGAATATATTGAAATTCAACCTTGAGTTTCAGTGAATCACTTTACCTAAAAAACCCTTCGTTTTTTGAGCTATTCATCAACGACGCTTGCCAGCAATGACTGACGAATTTTTAAGTTTTCACTTGTCCAGGTAATTTCAAAATCATAAAATTGTTTTACGACCAAATCCTCAGACGGTAGCTTTACCCAGGGTTGTTTTGACTCTGTGTAGATATGCACGTCTGGCGGCAGCAGGTCTGGATTATCAAGAGTGCCAACACGAATAAACCGGATCAAATCTTTTATGCCCATCATGTAATAGTTACTCCAAATGGCCACCTCGCATTTAGGGTAGCGTGCGATCTTTTGCCCTCTACCACTGGGTGATGGCACCATTATTTCGTTGACCTTGCCAGTTAGCAGCTCTACCTTGCTAGCTTCAAAAAGCGCATTTAAAGCGAATGACGCGCCAGTTTGACGCTGGCACTGACGACAATGACAACAATGCACAATGAGTGGTTCGGACACAATTTTGTAACGCACATGCACAACCGCCTTCGCAAACACCTGTAAATTTATTCACAATTTTCCCTGTTGGTTTTCTTGCTGGTCATTTCACTCACAATTTTGTGGTTGAAAAATCAGATGTCAGTTACTACTATTTGTATAATTTATAGCACAACAAGCTCTAGTGTCGTTGCTAAAGCTAGCATGTGTTCTTGTTTTAAAGACAGTTTATTGGCCTTTATATTTTCAATATGAGGATATAATGCAGGGTTATTATTATTGTCCAAGAATGCTAAAATGTTCGACTGTCTGAGAAAGTCTTGCTGGTTGTTTTTCTGAAAAAGTTGTTCATCTTTTATTGGAAACACACCATGACTAATATTGGGTAACGTTAAAAGTATTTCGATACCTGCGGGATCATAATCGCAAAAGCCTATAACCTGGGTATGCTTACTGAGGATTTTTAACAAGCGATAACACCCGGTGGATAGCTGATCATTACCTCGATAAATACATAAACAATTTTTTATCTCTGCGGGTAATAGCGCTAAATGAATGTTGTCAAATACGGCTTGGTTTTCTACCACTAAAACTTGCGTCAACGAATTTAGATCTAATTCATCAATCGGTACACGCAGGCTTTGCCTGCGAGAAAAATCAACGGCTAAATCCTTTTGAAAAGTTATTTTCGAACCTTCATTTTTAGTAACTGCGTTGCGGTCTGAGGTAAGCCATTTAACCAGTACATAATTATCATTAGGATTGATAACTGAAAGTTTTTCGTCAAAGTGTATCGCGCTCATCTGTAAGCGGTCTAACTGTTCAATTTCACAGTTTAATAGTGCCACATCAAAGTCTTGGCAAAGCTCATCATACAATCTCCTTTTTTGGGAGATATCCATGCAAATACTTTGTTGGTGATTTTTAACCGTGAGTAAATCGCCATAATGCTGATTTAGCCATTTACCGAACCGAGAACCAAGTTTGTACTGGCATTTGGTCGAACGATATAATTGTTGAATTTCGTTTAATAGAAACTTGTTAAGCGTTAACTGCATGAAAGCTCCTACCTGAGTCCTAAGGCCACATCTTCAATGATAAAATTACCGCTAAAAGATGGATGCACATGGCCTTGTGTGCCAATTTCAAAAAAATCTTGCTCTTCGCTGCTTAACCCCTGAAAACCATTAATGACTCCGTACACCCACACCTCCGGATTGATATCTAATTGCTGTTGCTGGTGGTATTCAAGCGCAGACAATTGCACTCCGGAGTCGATAATCTGGCAAAAGTAGTTTTCAACCGCAACTTTAATGATGTTACTTTCAATATCGATTGATTCAATATCGTTAACATCAAACCCTTGCGCCTTACGATGTTCATTATTGCCAACATTGGCATGGCGAACCTGTTTAATATGACTCACAATGTCGGCGAACAGGCGTTCATGCTCAATGTTATTCACATCAATATTGGCCGGCTTAATCATTGCCTTGGCGATATTAAATAGTGTTGGCACATTATGCGCGGCTGAGTAATCTTTAATTTGGTGATCAGGCTTTTGCTGCTGATGTAAAACAAAGCCTTTGAGTAGTTGCGAACGATGTAAATATTCTCTAAATTTGCCAAGTAAATCAATCAGTTTAGATTGGGCCATAGTCAATTCTTGACTGATTTCACTATGACTTCGCTGTAAATGTACGACTAGAAGGCGTCGTAGTTCACGAGAGCTACCGGCAATGGCGGCCAGTTGGTCAAATTGAAACATTTCAAGTTGCTCGCGCATCTCAGTTAGTTGGCTTTGGGCTAACTCATTTTCACGAATTTTAGCGTTAATAGAGGCGACATAACCAAACTCATTATGAATGCGTCGCCATAAATTACGCACACTTGATTTTAAACTATCCACCAAACCGTACACTTGTTCGGTTAAATCTTCCATATACACTTCAGATTCGGCATAGTTTTGATGATGCAGCGCTTCTTTGTAATGCGAAGTAACGGTTTTAATTGCCGCCAATTTAGTACCAATATTTGCATCTAGCTGGCGATTACGTTCATCCCTAAGGTTATTCTCGAGTAAACCACGTATGGAACTTCTGAGCCGTAAATCTTCACCTGGCTCTGGCCGCCACAGCACGCCTAAATTAATTAACTTATCTAATACTTTGCCATCAAAATCAAGCTCATTGACTCGTCCCGACAAGTAAGTTTTCATGATCACATCGGCATGTTTTGCGAGTGCTTTTAAAAACTTATTGCCGGCAACTTGCAAGGGATGGCTCACAGTAAGTCTCCTTGCTTAATCGCTTCTTCTGCCTGTTTTGCCAGATTTAAGTTTTCACTGTCATCAATAAAGCGGATGACTTCAAACAAATAATCGACCTTGCCGGTTGCCAGGAAAATCTGATTGTCGGGGTTTGGCCTTAACAAATAACCTAACTCGGTTAAGCGTTTAAACACTAACTTTAATTGTGCATCTACCGTGCTACTGGTTGAGTTAAATAAGCTGTATTTGGCAATTTTTGCTAATTGTTCACTAAACGCGGGGGTATCTTCAATCACCGATTGCAACTCATTCAAGCGCACCACTTTGCCTTCACTCAATGGTGCGTTATCGCCTTTGGCCTCTTGCACTAACACTAGCCATTCAACCAGCGGCAGTAATGATGCGGTGATCTCACGAAACTTCTGGCCAACCACTTTGCGCTCACCTTCGTCAATCACTTGATAGGCACAAAACAGCACTTCGCCATCGTTGGCATTGGCAATGGTGCGGTTCATCATGTTCAGTTGCCGTTCTAATTCGGCAAAGTTTTCGCTATTTTGCAAAAACTGAAATGCTAACTCATCGGTGGTTTTGCAAATAAAGTCACCACTGAGCAAGGTTTCCATGACTTGTCCTTTTAAACTGATCATGATATTTCCTCAACTTGTTGGCGCTGTTTTAAACTTTCGCGGATACGGCTTATCTTTGGTTGTACCATTCTAAGCTTTTGTTGTTTTGCATTTTTTTCAATTAAATAACGGTTTTCAAAAAAATGTAACACATCAGATTCAGGGTTGGGAAATGCACCAATCACGGTAATTTGATTGGCCTTACAGGCATCAAAAATTTTCTTCACATTTTTATTCGCCAGCGTGCCTATTTCATCAATTGGCCAATGCACAATCGCTTTTGAATGGCCGCGCAATAACCGGGTAAAGGCCAATAAGAATTTACAGAGAATAAGATACGCCATACCATGGCTTGATGATTCATTGAGTTGCCTGTCGGTTCTGATAATAAGTTCAGAATTACCTTCTTTTAAATGCAGTTCAATATCAAGTAATTGACCTATGCCACCGCCTGCCCCACCAAGGGTAGCTTTGCCCAAGACCTCAAGCACTGCTTTAATAGTTTGGGTATATTCTTCATCAGGCAATGACGATTGTTGAGCGTCGAGCCATTGCTGATGCAGTTTATTGAAACGCAGCAGTTTTGGCCAAAAATCAAATTCGGCTATTTTGGAACGAATTTTCACTTGCGAATCAGAAACGCCATCAAGAAATAACTCTTGATCCACCTCTTTGGTGATGCGACGAGATTGCGATGAGATGCGTTTATCAATATCGGCCAAAACGTTGTAATACTGAGTTAAGTCATTACCAAAATTCAAACCAATATTGCGCACCCCCTCTAAATGTTGTGGCACCAGAATCGTTAATAAGGTCTCAAGTTCAGTGACCATTTTACGTGAATCAAGCACTTGTAAGCCCTGCGCGTTTTCTCTTTGGCAATCTCTACGGGCACGCTCCCAGGTTTCGGTTAAGCTGATCCCTGATTTTTGCCCGATGGCAGTATCAAAATAATTGACAAAACTGTCAATATCAGAGCTGGCACGGCGTTGTAGGTCTAACAATTCTCGCCCTTCGATTAATCTAGCCCCCGCGGTTACCGACTCTTCGATTGCTTCGGTATGGGGTAAATGTAATAATGCAAATTGCGGTTTTAACGTATTAATGCCAGACGCTAAATCATTTTGTTCTTGTAAGGCTTTTTCTAACTGTTGCAGCTGTTCTTGTAATTGCTGTTTTTGTTGCTGATAGTCGGCGATTTTTTCAGTGAGTAAGCGTTCAGATTTTGCCTTCGCATCTTTTGCCCTCGATAAGATTTTTAGATAGTTGGCTTTTTGTTTGGTGAATACCAGTTCATACCAGCGCACGTATTCATTGACACTATCACGATGCTTGTTCGTCACCTCGATGTCATCTTTTAACTGTGCAATAGCGAGTTTTAGCGCTGAAATTTGCTCAACATCCACTTCGCGTTTGGCCAACTCATCTTTGTACCATTTTTTGCAAGCCTTTAAGCCATCCTTATGGTGTTGACTGGCCGATTGTATTTGGCTCATTATTTGCGCTAACTTGTGCTCAATATCGCCAACAATCTGCTGCCAGTGCAACTCGTGTTCCATTTTTTCATCATGACATTGAGTTTTGTGTTCAAGGCTTGCTGTTTGTTTATTTAGCGTTAATTTATCGGCTTTTTTTTGATATTGCAGCAAACTCTTTTGACGTTTTTGTTTACGAATATTCAGTGCTTGTTTATGCTCTTCTTTCAGCTGGCTACGTTCTTCTTGCACCCGTTTTCTGGTATTTTGTTTGAATTGGCACTGCGAACTTAAGCTAGTTTGTTTTTGCTCTAATTCACGTACCGTTTTATTAATCGCTTGCAGCTCTGCTTCGCATTGTTTTTGCACATTTTCGGCGGTACGCAATTCTTGCTCGGCAACGTCAAATTGCTGCTTAAGTTGCGTTTCTGTTTGTACCAAATCTGAGTCAACTATGGCGTTGGTATCTAGCAACAATCCATATAAACTTGCAGCAACGTCCCCTTTAACGTCATCGCCATTAACCCCTTCGCCAAGTGCTGGCGATAAATCGGTACGGGTTAACAACGCTGGATTGATCACTTTACCAAGCTGCTGTTCCCAACCTTGATATTGGTTACGTAAAAAATCTAATAAGGTATTCGATTCAGGGTGCAACCATCGTTCAATTTCGGCTAAACGGTTGTTGCAGGTAAAGACATTGCTTCGGGCTTTATTGAGCTTTTCGTTACTGCCCATTTGCTGATATTTAACTTGTTGCAACTCATCCTGAATTGTCGTTAATTCCATTCGGGCCTGATCTTCTTCACCCTGAGCTTGTTCAAGAGTAGCCTCTTGCAACGCCATCGCCTGTAGTTCGTCACCCGTGGGCCCACTGAGTTCAATTTCTGTTTTGATCGTTTGTAATAACTGATTATTGTCATTGATTTGGCGATCATACCCTTGGTTTACTTCCGTCAATCTTCGTTCTTGATTAAGGTGTAACTCTTGTAAGGCTTTATGCTCTTGTAACTGTTTGTCACTGAGTTCGTCACGACAACGATCTTTTTGGCTATTGAGTTGCGCCAACTCTTTACTTTGTTTACTTTCAAGTTCAGCCAGACGCTTATGATAAGCGGCTTCCACATCTTGGTGCTCTTCGGTAAGCAGTAAATGTTGCTCTGTCGCCGATTGCAATTGTGATCGCCAAGTTGGAATATTGTCTAAATTACTTTGATGGCGGTCAATGTCTTGGTCTTGCCAGGCATTAAACTCCTGATCAATCTTATCGAGTTGCTGTTCGCAAGTGTTCACATCCGCTTTGGCAACTGACAGATCACGGTTTAGTCCGTCGCGTTGTTGCTCGAAACCAGTGTTTAACTCTTTTAATTGTTGTTTGTAAGCACTGTGGTTGTGCTCAGCGTTAATGATAGATTCACCCAGCAAAGACAAATCTGTCGATAATTGATGCTTTAATTGACTTAACCTTGTTTCGGTTTGTTCTAATTGCGCATTCACTTTTTGCAGCTTATGATATTGCGGCATCAGTTCATCAAATTGTTTAATTAACGAACATTCTTTGATCCAGTCATCCACTTGCGCTTTCGATATTTTGTTGGTTGGCGTTTCCACGCCGTCTTCTTCTAAAATAGCGGCGATCATCGCTTTGATGGTTTCCATCTTGCCTTCTTTCGAATGCACCGCTTTGATCAGCTTTTCGATGTGACGTAAACGGGCATCGGCTTCACACAAACTAAAATACCGAGCCGACGTTAACAAATCACGCTTATTACTGCTTAGCGCCATTACTGTTTTGTCATTCTGGAGCACTGAGCGATATTCTTTATTATTTAGCGCTTTGCTGAAATGCACATTATCACGGCGCATATTGCGCAATATTTCCGTTAACGCTAATGAACATTTTCCCTGACCGGCATCACTAACCAGTGAGGCAGCAATGAAATCATCCACATTAAAGCCTTTTTCAATGAACCTAAATATCACCCCGGAGTTTGAGGAAGTCAGCACGGCCATGCACATTTTGTCATCAAGGCGTTGATATTCGTAAATGATAAAACTCGATTCTCGGGGTAAATACCAGGTTTGAAAATTATCACGAGTGGCAGGCACCACTTTACTTGGCGCTTCGCCGTAAAATACCGGAATTAAGCGTTGCAGCGTGGTTTTACCTGAGGCATTGGTACCACAAATGTTGGTGTGCCCATCCACTTTCAGTTCAACCAAACCAGGTAAATGGGTATCGATTAATATAAGCCGTTTTAAGCCAGACATAATTGTTATTTTAAGCCGTTCATTAGTGTTAAAAACTATATTATGACTGCGCGGCAGCGCTGTAAATAGGCAGTGTTCTAAAATGTAATGTTTTTGTCTTAATTGCACAATTATCCTGCGAAAAGGTAAGCATGATTTTGCCCGAGCAAAGTCTGCTTTTTATTATCGATAAAAACGGTTAAAATTCGCCGATACACTTTTAATACCAATCCGTATAATGATCTGCTCATTAGGCGAACTGGTATAACGATAACAGCATTATTTCAATGAAACATTACCAACTTTATATCTTCGACTGGGACGGCACATTAATGAACTCAATTGATAAAATTGTCCATTCATTACAAGCGGCGGCGAAAGCGTCTGATCTTGCCATTCCGGATGAAAACGCTTCAAAAGGGATTATAGGCGCCAGCTTAACCGAGGCGGCGAAAATTCTTTACCCTGGCATTGAAGAAGTTAAAATTGAACAGTTGATCAAACATTACAAACAACAGTACTTAACGATCAATGCCACGCCATCGCCGTTATATCAAGACGCAATGCAGTTATTAGTCAAACTGCACGCCAAAGATAAATTATTAGCCGTTGCCACAGGTAAAGGCCGACAAGGACTAGAGCGGGTACTAGCCGTATCGGATACCAAACATTTATTCCATCTGACCAAAAGCTCGGACGATGCAAAATCGAAACCGCACCCAGATATGCTTGAGCAAATTTTGCAGGAGCTTGAAGTAAAAGCAGAAGATGCCTTAATGATTGGCGATAGCCGTTATGATTTAAAAATGGCAGAGCATGCCGGTGTTGACAGTATTGGCATTAGTCACGGCGCAGGTTGTTTAACCAGCCTAAATGCATGCAAATCAAGAATAATAGTCCATTCAATCAAAGAGTTATCTAAGTTGATCCTGTAGATAACTCAACGATGAACCATCTTTACGATCAAGATAGAGATAATTTACAATGCGACTAAAACTAACCATGGAATAGATTATGGAATTATCTTCAAATAAATCAAAAATCATTATTGCCGCTATTTTACTCATCATTTTGGGCTCAATGGGCTACTATTTTATGCAAAAAGACGCTGAGCTTCTGCCAATGACGGTACAAGAGAAAAAAGCCAGGTTTAAATCATTGATCGTTCCGGCCGTTGAAAATGTCTATATCAAGCTGATGCAGCAATACCAAGATGTTAAGACCATTATTGATGCAGGGAAAAGCAATGGTGATATTGAAAAGTTGAAAATCGAATATAAGGCATCTACTGATGCGGAATTATTAATGGCACTTAAACCTCACCCCAAGAGTATTGCCATTGCACAAGCAGCAATGGAGAGCTCTTGGGCAACGTCTCGCTTTTTCAGAAAAGCCTATAACATATTTGGTGTTTGGTCATTTGATGAGGATGAACCACGCATTGCCGCACTACAAAAGCGTGGAGATAAAACTATCTGGGTAAAAAAATACGACTCTATTGAAGATGCTGTTTACGATTATTACCGCACTTTAGCCCGCAGTGATGCTTTTGCCGAGTTTAGACAAACTAAAATGGAAACCAATGATCCTTTTATTTTGGTAACAAAGTTGGATAAGTACTCTGAAAAAGGCAGTCTTTATGGAGAGGAGCTTACTTCTATAATCAAATACAATAAATTTGATAACTATGACAGATAACTATGACCTAGATTAAAATCTGTAGTACAAATTTAGACTACCAATTTCCCTAGGCACAATGGCTCTTCGTTTCTCGTTTCTCGTTTCTCGCTTCTCGTTTCTATTCCTTACGCCCCTTCGTGTAAAAAACGCTCCGCCCGCTCAACCCGACGCGGTTTGCCTTGCAATACTATGGTGTCTTGCGCCTTGAGCACAAATTCGGCATCGATTTCGGTAAATTCATCATTGCCACGCCGTATTGCCAATATCTCCACCCGACGATTGGCTAAATCTAAATCGTTGACCATTTTACCATTGGCCCAGGCATCATCGGGTAACAAGGTAGCATGCACAAACTCCAAACGTTCTATCGCTTCTGCGCTCATGTTGGTATCTACTCCCGGATAAAAACCATGCAAGCGGTGATAATGAGATTTGCGCTCCATTTGAATACGGCGAACAATTCTTGAAAACGGCACGCCAGACAAATTCAGAACTTGTGATACCAGCATCAAACTGCCCTCTAACGACTCAGGTACCACTTCATTGGCTCCGGCTTCTTTTAGCAGCACTAAAGCATCATCATTACGAGTTCTCACCAGAATTTGAACATCATCCGAAATTGACCGCACTTTTTGCACCACATCGAGTGATTGCTCGGCAGCGCCATAAGAAATGACCACCAGTTTGGCTTGCTCTAAATTGGCCGCGTGCAAAATTTCGCTTTGCCGAGCCGAGCCAAATATCACATTTTCTCCTGCTTCCCGGGATTCATTAACCCGCACAGGATCGATATCAATGGCGACAAAGGCAATATTTTCCTGCTTTAAAAATCGGCTAACGGTTTGCCCTACTCGGCCAAAACCACATATCACCACGTGATTGTGAACTTTTTTCGCGCTCACTTGATGTTGTAATTCATCTTCACTCGGTGCAGAATCGTAAGTTATCGCCACCGACCATTTGCGCGAATTTTTGATCATAAAGGGGGTGATCGCCATCGAAATAATGCCGGAACCCAATAATATTGAAGTATGTTCGGGAGATAACACATTGACTGATGCGGCTAAAGAAATCAGCACAAAACCGAATTCGCCCATTTGCGCCAACATAAACGCCGATGCCCAGGCATCTTTAGTCGACTCCCCGGCTTTTACCGCCAGGTATCTGATCACCAATATTTTTATCAACATAAAGCCGACGACTAATAATAGGATGGTAAGGGGCTGGGTAAAGAATAACACCGGGTCAAGCTTCATCCCTACCGTGACGAAAAACAAGCCTAAAAGAATGTCTCTAAATGGCCTGATATCGGCTTCAAGTTGATACTTATACTGTGATTCACCTAGCATCATACCCGCTAAAAACGCGCCTAACGCCATCGACAAACCAAAAAATTGAGTCAAGCCAGCAGCAAACAAGGTGACAAAAAGTGTCGTTAAAACAAATAGTTCATCGGTTCTTACTTGCGCCACTTGATTAAAAAGCCCTGGCAGTATCCATTTGCCTACCGCTAGCAATAAACCGATAACAAATACGCCTTTGAGTAGCGCCATTAATAACGCTACTAACATCGAACCATCGTTGCCATCGGCTAACAAAGGAATGATGATCAATAATGGTACCACGGCGATATCCTGAAATAGCAGCACCGCCACTGATATTTGCCCGGATTTACGTTTTATTGAACCGGATTCATTTAATTGTTTAATCACAATAGCCGTCGATGATAATGCCAGAATGCCGCCTATCACCAAGGAAGTTTCTATGCTTAATCCTAGCGATAAGGCAATGATAAAAAATATCGCTAAACTAATTATTACCTGTTTCGAGCCGACTCCCATAACCAGATGGCGCATTGCCATTAATTTTGGTAATGAAAACTCAAGCCCCAAAGTAAACAGCAAAAAAACAATACCAAGTTCGGCAAAGTGCTCGTAGTCCAGGCTTTGACCGGTTACTGAAAATCCATGTTCACCAACTAAGGTACCAGCCACTAAATAGGCTAGTATTGTTGGTAAATTAAGACGTCGGAATAGCCAGACAGTGACTACTGCAGCAACTAAAATCGCGATTATTTCAAAAAAGTGGCCCACAAGTTTCCTTATTTGCTTGGCATAAATAAGCCGTTAGCTTGAATAATACCAAGTTGATTAAACAATAATACCGAAACATCTGATTAACAATAGATTTATTCATTTTTTACATGGCCAGGCTAAAAAGCAGGCAAGATATTAGCGAATTGCCACGATAGCGACCATACTATTGATGAGTTAATTAAGGGCTTGATCGGTATAGTTACCACCACTATATCATTATATGTATAAGTGCAGGAAGATAACTCTAAAGAAAACCCCGACCACGATCATACTGAATTAACAGACAATTTTTCGGTAGCAAAGCAGTTGCATCAAGGTTTTGGTTTGGCTGATGTTATCGTTGAGCCAGATCTTGGTGTGATTATCAGAAACAATGAGCGCCACCACCTGGCACCGAAGCCGATGGAAATATTGGTCTTTTTGGTTGCTCAGCATTGTGAAATTGTTTCCCGCGAACAAATCTTAGCATTTGGCTGGGGCGATTTAAGCGCATCAAAAACCAATATCACTCACATTATTAGTGAAATTCGCCACGTTCTCGATGACCACAAAGAATGCCCGACTTATATTCAAACCATTCCTCGAAAGGGCTATCGAATGATGGTTGCGGCGACCGCAAAGCCTGAGTTAGGGGGATTTGGTTTTAGCGAGCAAGCAAATTCTACGCTAACAACTTCAAGGAGCAAGTATAAGTTATCCATTTCAGTTTTTGTGTTTATTGTTTTATCGTCAATCTATTTTTTGTCTGGTCATTTCATTACCAATATTGAGCAAACTGAAGAGTTACCAGTAGCATCGCACACCATCAAGAAACTTGCGCTAGTTAATAATGCCGTGGCGGTATTATCTTATCAATCAACGAGTCCGCTAATACCCGATTATATGATTTCAGGCCTGCAAGAGGAGTTAATTAACTTTATATCGACCAATCCAGAATTTCAGGTAGCCTCATTAAGAGCGATTAATTCACTAAGCACCGGTGCCAACATTGATGAGATTAAGGATCGCCTTGGCGTACATTATATTTTGGAAGGCAATGCGCAATTGAAGAAGGGTACTGTGGTTATCAATAGCCGTTTAATTGATACCACTACCGGCTTTCAGGTATGGGCCGTGGAAACCCGAGGCGAAAAAGAGCGGGTATTGGATCTCTACCAACAACTTTCTCGTAAGGTGACCATTGCCTTGCATTTACTTGTACCCGGTGAACACATTACCAGTAACAATAGCAATAACATGCCGACGTTGAGCTTTGAGGCCTATGATGCGTATCTGCAAGGCAAAGCTGAATATCGGAAATCTAAAAGCATCAGTAACTTAACGTCTGCAAAATCACTTCTTCTGCAAACGCTGGAATTAGACCCTAAGTTTAATCAAGCGGCAGCTGCTTTGTGTGTCACCTACATGGAGCTCTACCAACTTACCGATGATGCTGAACAATATAAACTCGGAGTGAATGTTTGTAAACTTACCGCTACAAATCAGTCAGCGGGTTATGAGGCTTATTTGGCGTTAGGCAAACTGAATATGATTAACGGCAGCCACAATAAAGCGATCCATAATTTAGAAAGAGCGCGAAGCCTTAACCCTGACTCGTCAGAATCAATCACCACATTAGCCAGAGTATATTTTGATTTAGAAGACAATCATAAAGCAGAAGCATTGTTTGAGCAGGCAATAACTGTCGAACCAACTTATTGGCGTAATTATTATCAATTTGGTATTTATTTTTATTCCACCGGCCAGTATCAACAAGCGCTTACGCAATTTAATAAGGTGATCCTATTAAATAATAACGTTGCCCTTGCCTACAATGCTTTAGGCGGCACCCATTTTCTGTTAATGGATTGGCAAAAAGCCAGTATCGCCTGGTCAAAAGCATTGGCCATAGAGCCAACGGCTCTCACCTATTCAAACCTTGGCACCAGTTTGTTTTTCTTACAACAATTTGATGACGCCGCCAACATTTACCAGCAAAGCACCGCTTTAACCCCTGGGGATAATGTTGTTTGGGGAAATTTAGGGGATGCTTATAAATACTCTGAAAATCAAAAAGGTAAATCGACAGTCGCGTATAAACAAGCATTAGCACTGGCATTAAAAAAGGAGGTTATTAACCCTTTGGATGTCAATTTACAGTCTCAGTTAGCGCGTTATTATTCTGAATTGCAACAATGTGATAGCGCCGATTCTTATCAGCAAGTGATCCTCAAGCAAGCGCCTAATGATCCTTATATTTATTATGATTTAGCTTTGGTAGCGATCAATTGTGACAACGAAAGTGGGGCACAGTTAATGATAAATAAAACCCTTAAATTTGGTTACCCAAGAGAGCTATTACTGGCAGATCCACAATTTATCGCCTATAAAGAACAACTTAGTCTGAATAATCAAGGCGAATAAAGGTCAACAGACCCTTCTAGTCAGCCGCTTTTAAATCTTGTAGCGCTGTTCGTCGCTCTGTTGCTGTGCAGCCGACAAACATTCGGGCATAACGAATCGCATAAGCAAAGCGCTCAATTGTGACAATATTGATACAGGCAAAGAAAAAGTCTCGATGCAAGGCGTAGGTTTTCACATAAAAATCTATCGCCTGATCGATATCCGCATAGGTTACGCCATCAAACACAAATTGCTTGCCTATGGTGGTATCAACAATTTGATCGCCGTTACACCACAGCGGCCAGCCAGAAAAATTCACCCTGTCTCTGGCAATTTCAAACATTTCCCAGCCACTTTTGGCAAAGCCTTCAAAACTTCCACCTTCAAAACCGGCGTTGGCAAGTTCGTTTTTAGTCCAGTTTTTACCAATGGCCAAATCCTTTTGATAGCGTTTGGCTAATGCTTTCTTCACTTGCTCACGACACTGCCAAATATTGTCGGATTGCGAGCTGCGCACTAGCGATTTGCATTCCCGGCAAATTGGCAATGAAATGGCTTGATGATCACAGTCTTTTAATCGCTCTTTATTGGCAGGAAATAATAAGCGAATTTCGGTTGGTTCCTGGCAGAACCAGCAACAATGGCGGAAATGAAATGGCGTATCAATTTCTTGATGCGCCATACTCGAATCAACCCTTTGCTGTAAGCTTTGCTCACTTTGATAAAATTGATCGGTATCGGCTGTTGCAATCCGTTGCCGGTGTGGCACCGATTTTTGCTGATTATCCATGGTCATTAAATCTATTTCTCTAGCAGAAAGAGGTTACTTGGAATATCTGCTTTTACGTCGAACTTTCGCCTTTGGACGGTTAACATCCGCGCGCTTATTCTCTACTTTACGGTTTTTATCTTGCTGTGCCTGATATCTGTTTTTATTACTCGCAGCGGCTTTCTTCTCAGATTTTGAGGCATAATCAAGCGGATCAAATTCGTACCCTGGCAGTTTTACCTGTTCAATTTTGTGGCCGATCACCGCTTCTATATTGCCTAAAAACTTATGATCTTTCGGTGACACTAACGATATCGCAGTGCCCGATTTACCCGCTCGCCCAGTTCTGCCGATCCGGTGAACATAATCTTCCGCTAAGAATGGTAGATGATAATTGACCACATATTGTAAGTCGTTGATATCGATACCACGTGCGGCTACGTCGGTGGCGACTAATACTCGAACTTTACCGGCGGAAAAATCTTCAAGCGCTTTATTGCGAGAGCCCTGCGATTTATCGCCATGGCATAAACTCGCCTTGATGCCATCAAGTTTTAACTCTTTAGCAATTTGGTTGGCACTGTCTTTGGTGCCAGCAAATACCATCACTTGCTGCCAGTTATTGACGCCAATAAGTTCGGCTAATAGCTCACTCTTGCGTTCTTCGACAACCGGGTAAACAAAATGTCTGATTTTAGCGGCGGTGGCATTTTGTTTCGCCGTTTCTATCAACCTTGGGTTGGTTAAAAACTGCTGCGCCAGTACTTTCACTTTATTGGAAAAGGTAGCGGAGAATAATAACGTTTGATGCTGGTGTTTAATGCCAGCGATAACTTTTTCAATGTCGGTTAAAAAGCCCATATCTAGCATACGATCGGCTTCATCGAGCACCAAAAATTTCACTTGTGATAAGTTAACATTGCGCAGTTCAACATGTTCAAGCAAGCGACCTGGCGTTGCCACTAAGATATCGGCACCTGCTTTCAGGCTTTTTTCCTGACTCGCTGAACCAACACCGCCGAATACAGCAGCAGTGGTTAGCTGAGTAAATTGGGTGTAATTGCGGATGTTGGCGGCAACTTGAATCGCCAATTCACGAGTTGGCGTTAAAATTAACGCTTTGACTACAGGCACGGTAGAGCGGTTCGCTTTTAACAACTGTTCTATTATTGGTAATGCGAACGCTGCGGTTTTGCCGGTACCCGTTTGCGCACTGGCAAGAATATCTTGTCCGGCTCTAAATGCCGGGATTGCACGTTGCTGGATCGGCGTCATGCTTTTGTAACCGCATGCTTTTACGGCTTTTAATAAATCTTCTGGCAAGCCTATTGAATCAAAACTCATGAGGTGTCCTGTAACTAGTTTGAATAATAGCAATCCCTCGTTATCGATGAGAAATTGCTATCTAAAAAAATCATACCAATTTGATTGAGTCTATGATCTACTTTTTCATGAGGAAAAACGGATAAATACAATGCATAAAATTTAGTAAGTAGTTATTCTACTTATCAATTTTATAAAGCCGTAGTTATTCGTTTTAACCATTAAAAATGAGCAGAAGCAAAAAAACGCTAATGATTCAGAAGTTTCACTCCAGCTTCTAGTTCTAAAAGGCCGAGGCATAGCTTCGGCCTTGGCGAATAATTGATGGCAGCTAGGTAAATGAAACTGTTAACGAATACGGGTGTTTTCTTCGTTCCAAATATTCGCGGTTAAATTCATCTCTCGCTCTTGCTCTTTGCTGGCAATAAAACGTGGAATTTCGCCGTTATCAAGGTGACGATTGTAATCTTTCGTCAACGTGATGATAGTTTTGCTGAGTAACGTTATCGCCACAATGTTTACGACTGTCATCAGTCCAACGGCCAAATCAGCCAAACCGATCACGTCTCCTAAGTTGGCAATAGAGCCGTAGAAAATCATACTTAAAAACACAGCGGTAAAGACTATACGACCCACTTTATTATTCATTTTAATAAAGGGTAATGCATTTTCAGCGTAGGCAAAATTGGCGACTATGGAAGTGAAACCAAAAAAGAATATCGCCAGTGCGATAAAGTCACTGCCCCAAAAGCCAACTTCATTTTCAAGCGCTTGTTGAGTTAATTGAACACCAAAGGTTTGGTCAAGCTCAATACCACTTAATAAAATGATAAAGGCGGTGCACGAACAAAGGATAATGGTATCAAAGAATACCCCGAGCATTTGCACATAGCCTTGTGAAGCTGGATGCGGCGGATAAGGTGTAGCCGCGGCGGCAGCATTCGGCACACTGCCCATACCGGCTTCGTTGGAATACAAGCCGCGTTTAATGCCTTGCATAATTGCCGCGCCAATCATACCAGAGCCGGCTTCTTTAAAGCCAAGTGCAGAACTGACAATATCGCTAATAACGCCTGGAATATGGCTAAGGTTAGTGAATACCACCCATAACGCAACAAGCAAGTAAGCAGCGCCCATAAACGGTACAACCATTTCTGAGAAACGAGCGATTTTCTTCATCCCGCCTAACACAATCACCGCTGAGAAAATCGTTAAAAACGTGCCGGTAAAAATTGGCTCAAAGTCATAAGAATACTGCAGTGCTTCGGCAATAGAGAAAGCTTGTGGCGCCGAAAATATGATGCCGTAACCAATAAATAAACAGACCGAGAAGAGCAAGGCTAACTTAGGGTTTTTTAAGCCTTTGAGCATATAAAATGCCGGTCCGCCGCGATAATTGCCCTCGCGATTTTCTTCTTTGTACAATTGGCCTAAGGTACTTTCGGCAAAGGCCGTGGCCATACCGATTAAGGCAATCACCCACATCCAAAAAATGGCGCCCGGGCCACCTAATGAAATGGCAACTGCAACTCCCATAAGGTTGCCGGTGCCCACTCTGGCAGCGAGTGAAGTACAAAGCGCTTGAAAGGAGGTAATACCGTGTTCATCGCCATTACGAGAATTCTTCATTACCGAAAACATATGACCAAAATGACGAAATTGAATTGCCCTTAAACGAACCGTAAACCAAATACCAGCGATCAGTAACAATGGTATTAAAACATAGCCCCACAAAATCCCATTTACAAAATTTACGATGTCATTTATCAAAATTTTTCCTGTGATGTTTTTTTATTCTAGCTGACTTGTTATAGGTCAGTAACTAAAGGTTTAATAATAGTGTGGCTTTGACAAAAATTATATTTAATTTTTTCTCTTTTCTAATAACAAATCTTTTAATTCAGAGACTTGCACTTGTAACTGATCAATTTGTGCGCGACTAGCCGGCTCACCACCGTCACCGCTTTCACCATGGGTTTTCGCTCGTTCGAGTTCATGCTCCGTCGCCATTACCTCTAATACCGTACCTATCATCATATTGAAAAAGATAAAAGCGGTGAAAAAGATAAAGGTAATGTAATAAACCCAGCTCAATGGGTATACGGTCATGGTTTCGTACATCACATCGGTCCAATCTTCAAAAGTCGCAACGCGAAACAGGGTTAATAACGATACCGACACATCGCCCCATAAAAACTCATTAATTTGACTAAATAAAATACTGCCAATGGCGGCATAAATATAAAAAATGACGAACATTAACAAGGCAATATAGCCCATACGCGGAATGGCTTTGAGTAAGGCGTTAATCAGCAACCTTAATTCCGGCACCATAGAGACTAAGCGTAATACCCTAAACACTCGTAATAAGCGTGCCAGTAGCACCCCAGAGCCACCCGCGGGGATCAAACTGCCAATGACGATTAAGGTATCAAATACGTTCCAGCCATTTTTAAAAAATTCTTTTTTATCATCGTTCGCCAAAAATCGGATCACGATTTCAACCGTAAAAAATGCGGTAATGCTCAAATCCAATATCGCCAATACGGTGATTAACTGCGCCGGTAGCTCATGGGTTTTGGCGCCAATAAGCAACGCTGAGATAATGATCACCGTGATCACCACACCTTGAAAGAATTTGCTCGAATCGATACGTTTTAGCTGGTTTTGAAATAAAGAAATACTAACGGTCATTGGCTGAGTAAACATTACTGGAAAATTAAAAAGTGCTGATGATATAGGGATCGTCGTGCAAAGTACAAGAAGTAAATTGTAACAACTCGAAACCACTCGGCTCTAGCGGTTATTTTTATACGGTAAATATTGTTTTGCCGACTCGATATATTGCCGATGATAGCGCTTTTCTTCGGCAATAAAATCACTGATCGCCTGATGAAATTGCGGCTGTTTTATTAGGTAGTTACCATAACATGTTACCGGTTCAAAGCCGCGGGAGAGCTTATGCTCACCTTGAGCTCCAGCATCAAAGCATGATAACTTGTGCTCAATACAATATTCTATGCCTTGATAATAACAAGTTTCAAAATGCAGAAAATCGTATTCCTTACTACAGCCCCAATAACGACCATACAAATGGCTGTCAGATTTAAAAAATAAAGCACTGGCAACAACCTCTTCATTATCAAGGTGAACTTGAAGTAACAACACCTTATCTGTCATTGTCTGGCTTAGCCGTGTAAAGAAATCAGCGTTGAGATAGCCTTGATGACCAGATCGTTTTAGGTAGGTTTGTTGATAAAATTGATAAAATAACTGCCAATCTTTGATGGTTATTTCAGCGCCACTAAGCCAGTTAAAATGTAGGCCTTGCGTCGTTACTTTGATTCGTTCTTTTGAGATGTTTTTGCGTTTTCGTGAAGTCATGGTTGCCAGAAATTCGTCAAAATTTTGATAATCTCGATTAAACCAATGATATTGAACCTCACTGCGCTGTAGTAATGGTTCGTGGTCATCGCCTTGTGCAAGCTGCTGTAAGCTATCACTGGTCGTTTTATCGATAAATAGCCATTGAAAATTAGAGCCGTTATGTTTATCTAGCGCAACATTAACTGCCGTTAATATCACTCGATGAATGGTTTCACTGTGCTCAACAAAGCGAGGATGAATAAGAATTCGTTTACCTTGTGCAGGGGTAAAAGGAATGCTGCTGACCAGTTTTGGGTAATAATTAATGCCATGTGACTCAAAGGCCTGCGCCCAGTTCCAGTCAAACATGTATTCGCCATAGGAATGCATTTTTAAATAACAAGGCATGGCAGCAACCAGCTGCTTATCCACATAAATCAATAAATGCAGAGGTTGCCAACCAGTTTTTGCGCTAACACAACCACTATGCTCTAAGGCATGCAAGAAACTGTATTGATAAAATGGATAGTTATCATTGAGCAGAGCTTGCCATTGTTGAGGCTCGACAAGCGCTATTTTAGGGATAAATTTTGCTGAAAATTCAGTCATACATCGCCATAAGAAATGGTTATTTTCCGCTAAGTCGTTTCATCCTTAGCTATGTTGATTAACCAGAGCAAGCCAGAAAATATTTACTGATGTTTATAGACAACACCATTTTTCATCACAAAACCCACACGTTGCAATTGACTAATGTCTTTTAACGGGTTTTTATCCATGGCGATAATATCTGCCAGTTTGCCATTTTCCAAAGTACCCAGTGTCGCCGACTTATCAATAAGATCAGCAGCATTTACGGTAGCCGATTTTAAAATATCCATCGGTGCCATACCGGCATTAAACATTAACACCGCTTCTTTGGCATTGGTGCCATGTTTCGATACACCTGAGTCGGTGCCAAAGGCAATTTTTACCCCACCCTGGTAGGCACGATTGAAGTTTTTCAGCATATCTGTGCCTACCAGAACGGCTTTTGCTTTAATTTCCTCAGACATAAAATCAGTGGTTTTTGCCATGTTGACCACCGTATCACCGGCCAATAAGGTCGGGACTAAATAAGCGCCTGAGTATTTAAACAACACAATTGAATCTTCATCGGCATAACTGCCGTGTTCTATGCTATCAACTCCGGCCCGCAACGCGGCATTGATACCGTCGGCGGCATGGGCATGACTGGCAACTTTCCGGCCCAAAGCATGTGCCGTTGCCACCACTTCTTTCAATTCATCATCCGCCATTTGCTGGCCTGTGCCGGTATTGGTATCTGAGAGTACACCACCGGTGGAAGCTATCTTTATCATATCAGCACCATACTTAATGGCATTTCGAGTTACTTTACGACATTCCATTGCGCCATCACAAAGGGAACTTGGGCTATATTTTTCGATCAGATCATGACGCATTCCATCTACGTCTAAATGTCCGCCAGTAACAGATACCCGTCCAGCGGCAATGATTCTTGGGCCGTCAATCCAGCCTTTGTTGATGCCATTACGCAGTGCATATAGTGGTTGTGGGTTACCGCCTAAATCGCGAACGGTAGTAAAGCCTGCCAATAACGTTTTCTTGGCAAAGCTAACACTTTGCATCGCCTTATCTTCAGCTGAGAGTTTTAACCTGTCACTGGTATTATTTGCACCATATTCAAACTGCAAATGCACATGCATATCCATTAATCCGGGCATGACAAAGCTGTCTTTTAAATCAATTAACCTTGCTGCTTTATCGATTTCCTTAGCACGTACAAAGCCGCTTTGGATATCGGTAATTATATTATCGGTGACCACTATCGTCTGCTTGTTAAGCACAGTTTTTCCTGGAACGGTAAGTAGTTGGCCAGCATGAATGACCTTAATTTCTGCCGCTTGCATTGAAAAAGAGAACAATGACATTAGCGCCAAGATAATGCACGGCGAAATTTTATATTTGTTGTTATTGAATTTAGCGCACATCACAAACCTCATTTGTATACCAAGTTGACTAAATATCTGATCATTTTTAATCAAATTGGTATTGTTTATCGATAAATTTTTATCCTGAACTATTATTAACATAAAGCTAATAAAGTTTTAATCATTATCTTTTCGTTGTTAATATTTCGCCACTTCTGTTATGAGGGATTATTGTTGAAAACTGTTAATACTTTACTGTTAAAAACCTTAATTTTGGTGCTGCTGATCGTGATCAGCTTCAGTGTGTTCGCCGATGCTGGCGAATGGTATCTAAAACCAAGTATCGGTGTGAGTGTCGTAGATGATAGTGATGCTAATCTCAATTCGATGATCAGCGTGGACGAGAAAGTGAAGCTCGAAACCGATCCGGGATTAACCTATAGCATTGGCCTAGGCTATTTTTTTACCGACGATATTTCTTTGGAGTTAAGCTATTCATATTTTGAAAATGACAGTGATTTTAAAGCACAATCTAATAGTGATAGTTCTAAGGGTGATGTACGGATAAGCTATGTCACCCTAAACAGTTACTGGCACGTACAACGCAAAGGCAGTTTGCGCCCTTATCTAGGTGTAGGTGGCGGGTTTACTACCGATTCAGAAGTGAATTTTAATACCGCGCAAAATGAGGCGAGCCTAAGCAATGATGGGGATTTGGTGTTTCAATTGATGTTGGGCTTTGATTTTGAAATAAATCGACAACTGGCATTTCTAACCGAAGTTAAATATACCAATATTGAGTTAACCGATCTTAAACAAGCGTCTTCGGATCAACAAATTGATGATTTGCAACACAACCCATTTACGCTACAGGTTGCGCTGCTTTACTCTTTCTAATGCTGATGGCCACCAGCGCCGTGCGCATGACCATGAGAAATTTCACTTTCTTCAGCTTCGCGCACACTAACCACGTCAATATCAAAATTTAACGTGTGGCCAGCTAACGGATGATTAGTATCAACGGTAATCATAAATTTACCTACCTTCAACACAGTAACCTGACGCTGACCTTGTTCGGTATTCACTACCGCTACCATACCAGGCTTCCACTTATCACTTCCTTGTAAATGCTTGGCTGGCACACGTTGGATAGCTTCGTCTAAATATTCACCATAACCATCTTCCGGAGTTACTGTGGTGCTAAATTTTTCACCCGCTTGTTTACCTTCCAGCGCATTCTCAACGCCCTGGATCATATTTTTATGACCCCACAGTATCGCTATCGGCTCACCATTGGATGAATCTTCAATAGTGTCACCGTTGTCGGTTTTTAACACATAGTGAAAGGTGACTACGCTATTTTTACTTACTATCATGGTTTTTCCTGAAAATTTTTGTACATAAATATTTGGGCTAAGTATACCTTGCTTTATAGCAAGCGATATGAGTTTTTGCACACTCCGCGATATTTGTGTTGCTTGCTATTGATAAAACATCGAGTAGGGTGGGACTTTTGTCCCATCCCTCTCACAGAACCGTACGTACGGACCTCGTATACGGCTCCTGCAATTTACTATTTCTTAATAATAAGAAGCAAGAACGCCTGTTT
>MAAC01018268.1_pt1 | contig 28370 bp, 25 predicted proteins | sample 1115981 | NCBI WGS metagenome assembly MAAC01 (sample SAMN04961126, study PRJNA320927) | seawater metagenome | isolation source: sample BD02T64 sea water enriched with oil for 64 days | place: USA:Gulf of Mexico | collected 2013-07-27
CCTTAGACATAAATAGCTTTTCTATTTTGCCATTTATTCTCTGATAGCCTCCACCCAAATTATTCTCTAAGGCAAACTTCGCACCATAATAAGGCAACCGCCAAACACCACCCCCGACATCACGAGCTTTCTGCTGAGCGGCAAAATAACAATCTGCAGCCCATAAGTTTGGCGGTATCGCTACATGAAATCCCAAACCATCAACCAACAAGCGAGATGTAACATTAACGCCCTCCACAGAAAACAGATGCCCTAGCGTGCGGCCATAATGATCCTTCACATCCCCGCCAACTCGCAACAATGCAGAAACAGGCAATACTTGTCGCGACCTCACCCCAACATCAAGCAACAACCGCATGAGCTTTTCTTGTGCCAGCTTCGCCAAAGGCTCAACAGGGCGATTATGATGCCCTAGCTCTGGGGTATTAACACCGATAACACGAATTTTACGACCGTCCGCAAGTAAAACCGTATCCCCATCAAACACTTGCGTCACTTCAACACGTTCAACTCCCAAAGACGCCACCTCCATCGTCTTTAAACCCTCAACCTTGAGGTCACACAACTCCGTTGCTCGCACATTAGCCGGAAGCATCCAACACAGGCATAAAAAAAGGCCCCAGAAGGAGCCTTTCTTTGAAACACTAATGTACGTTTGGTTGCTACTTAGCACGACCAACAGCACCAAAGCGCTTCTTAAACTTATCAATACGACCACCAGTATCAACCACTTTCTGAGTACCTGTGTAGAAAGGGTGACATGCAGAACAGATATCAAGGTGGATATCTTTACATAAAGTAGATTGGGTCTTAACAACATTACCACAGCTACATGTAGCGTTACATTCGCTATAATTAGGATGAATATCTTGTTTCATAGGGGTCACCTGTTTTCGTCTGCACCGCCACCCGATCTATTGCCTGGCACCGTACAGATACTATCACTTGTTTCATAGGGGGCACCTGTTTTCGTCTGCACCGCCACCCGATCTATTGCCTGGCACCGTACAGATACTATCACTAATGAATTCGTGTTTTAGAACCTTGTGCGCACAGAGTTTGCTCCGCGCACAGCAAGGGCGCGAAATAATACCAGAATGGAACAAAATCACAAGCCTTTAACTCAAAAACCTGCAGCACCAACCAAGCCGCCCCGCCACAAAACATGACCTGTCTCACAAAGCTATCTTCTCACTAACCGTTTATCGTACTCCTGTACCGCTAGTCGCGTTATAACTAAAAAACATATGCATATCAGGTACCCTGTCACCTCGTTATACAAGGAGGCAATCATGAAAACAAAAGGATTCACGTTACTTGAGCTAATGGTCACTCTGAGCATATTGGCGATAATGATGGCACTAGCCTTTCCTAGCTTCAGCTCATTATTAATAAAACAAAAAATCAAATCTAAACGAGATGAGCTCATGAGTGCCTTTCAGTACGCCCGGACTGAAGCCGTAACCCAGAACCGATCCGTCAGCATTTGCGCCTCACCTAATCCGTGGGATAGCAGCCCAACCTGCTCAAAGAGCACCGACTGGTCTACAGGGTGGATTGTATTTTATGATTCCTCAGGAAGCTCCAACCCTTCTGTCCCTGCAACTATCCTTCGAAGCTACCCACAGACAGAGGGAATAGACGTCAACTACAACACTACTGGCGCAGCTTCATCCAATCTCATTCGATATGTTGCAACCGGCATGATGGATACGACATTCAACCCTGGAACATTTGAGTTCAGCGACCCCAAAAATATCGCCTCAACACGTTCCGTCATAATAAGCCCCACTACCGGACAAGCCCGAATAGGATCTTAATATGAAACATAACCAACACGGCGTGGGTTTGATAGAAGTATTGGTAGCAATTCTAATTATATCAGTCGGACTTCTAGGAGTCGCCAGCTTGCAATCCCTGAGCCTAAGCGAAGGTGCGTCATCCTACTTTAATACCCGAGCACAAATGGCAACAAATGACATTATCGATCGCATCATCGCCAACCGGACACAGGCGACCACCGGCTCTTACACCAACCCAATACCAGCGGCAAGGCCTGCCCCCGATTGCGATACCCTTGGCTGCACCCCGACAGAAATTGTGGCCCATGACCTTTGGCAAGTATTTGACAATATTAATAGCACCAACTCGTTACCCCGCAGCGCCTTAAACATTACGTATGACAATATTCTCTCAGAATATAGCATCGCCGTAACATGGGATGCATCTGGCAACGGAGATAGCTACATCGCCCCTTCCTGCTCGGTGGGCAACACCTTAGTCAACGGTTGCATGTATACGACAATGAGGCTCCAATGAACATTTCTCTTCGCTCAAGCACCACTGGTTTCTCACTCGTTGAGCTCATGATTGCGATGATGCTCGGTTTATTTTTAATGGCAGGTGTTATCCAGCTTTTTATTGGCAGCTCACAAACATACAGCGTTGTCACATCTCAATCACAATCCCAAGAAAGCGGGCGCTTCGGTCTATTTTTTCTAACTCGAAGTTTACGGCACACTGGATATTGGGGGGAAATTGGAACAAGAAAGCAATTTAACGCTCATGAAATGTTTGAAAAAGACGCCGTAATATCTGGTAGCAATGATGACTCCAGCATCGCCGAGGTTCAAAACGGAACTGACGAATTATACGTAAGAATGACAGGAGCAGAAGATGGCAATATGCAAACCTGCCTTGGCGAAACCCTAACGCACCACCAGATCGCTATCGATCATTATTTCATTGGCTTACCACAAGGAACTGAAAAGGTATCAAGCCTCTTTTGTTCCTCACAAACCTACAACCTTGATACCAGCACTTATGAAATTACAACACTTGACCCAAGTAATCCCGTTATAACAAAAAGCCAACCTTTGCTGAACGGCATTGAAAATATGCAAATACTTTATGGCATAAATAAACTAAACGATGCCAATGAGGCAGTGATTGCCTATGTTACAGCAGAAGATGTCCCGCCAGGTAAATGGAGCGGCATTCAAGCTGTCAAAGTTGCACTTCTAAGCACATCGAATGAATTCACTTCGGGAATTAATAACGACCAAACCTACACCTTGCTAGATCAAGCAATAACCGTAAATGATAGACGCCCAAGAATGATTTTCCAGCAGCTTGTCTCGCTTCGAAATACCATTTAGCCCCATACCAACCTCTCCACAAAAGACATTTATCATGCAACATTACGCACAACCTAACTCTCAACAAGGTGCTATTCTTTTTTTAGCTTTAGTGATGCTACTGCTAATCACCGTTATTGGCACAAGTTCTATTGGCCTTACAACCCTCGACACCCGAATGACATCTAACTCTCGAGACCGGCAAAGTGCATTTCAAACTGCCGAACATGGGCTATTGGCAGCAGAAGGCATTTTAGCACCAGACAAGACACTCCCAATAGCTGGCACAACAGCGGGCTATGTAAAAGGTTTAATGCCTGAATGGTGGTCAACTGACCCTTCAATTTGGAGCAATGGCGCCGCCGTCCCCACCACAGACAATAGGGTAACCACGACCTATATTATCGACGAACCTTTCGTGGATGCAATTGACAGCAGCGAAACCGTCCAAGACGTATCGCTAGATAACAAACGAAACATAAAACTTCTTCATTATGTAAGCACCTCGAAAGGTGTTGGCCCCGGCGGAGCCCCCGCACTACTACAAAGCGTATTTGCCCGAAAAACCTTAGGCAGCGAACTTGCCGAATAAATAACAACTTTTTGCACCTGAAGGAAAGAAGCACCATGCGTACATTGCCATTATTTCGCCTCAGTACATTCATGTTCGTTACATTGTGGCTCAGCATATCTCAAAACACCGCCTACTCTGCTCCACTCAATCTCGTTGACAGCCCTCTTTTTGTTTCGGCATCAGCGTCCCCTTTAACCATGCTCGTAATGGGTAGAGATCACAAACTATATTATGAAGCCTATAACGATGCATCTGATCTAAATAACGATGGCACTATTGATGTTGGCTACCAACCAGACATTGATTATTTTGGGTATTTTGATTCACACCTTTGTTATAAATACCACGCCCTCGACAATCTATTTAGCCCATCAAAAAAAACCGCAAACAAAACCTGCTCAAGTGAATGGAGCGGAGATTTCTTAAACTACATAACCACTGCTCGCATAGATGCTCTACGCAAAGTTCTTTATGGCGGTTATCGCAGTATCGACACAAACAACAAAACAGTCTTACAACGAACACACATCCCTCAAGATGCTCACGCATGGGGAAAAAGCTACGACCCAACAAGGGATACCAAATATTCAATAAGGGAATACACTCCCCTAAGTGAACCAGCCAATGGCTATCGACACATATTTGCCAACGTGTCCCTCAGCGACACAGGGCAGCCGCTTATGCGCGTGCTAAATGACACCTCTTTTGAAGTCTGGGACTGGTTATCAAAAGAGGGCCCTGTCGCTGACTCGCGCTGCAGAAACAATTCAACGAGTTGTAGTGCCAATAGCAGTCAAATTAAGGATTACGCTGTAAATATTGAAGTTTGTCTATCATCAGATAGCAAACGCTCAACAGAAGGCAACTGTCAGAAATATTCAAACGGCAAGTATAAACCTACGGGCCTATTACAACGTTATGGTGAAAATGACTCAATGATGTTTGGCCTTATTACCGGCTCCTACGAAAACAATACTCAAGGCGGTGTACTGCGAAAAAACATTAGCTCTCTTACCGATGAAATCAATAGTGACAATGGCACACTTGAATCAACCGTTGGCATCATCAGAACCATCGACAAATTAAAAACCGTTGGATTTAATGGTAGCAACTACCAATGCGGCTGGATCGTGGACAGGGCAATCAACAATGGCGAATGCAGCATGTGGGGGAACCCAATTGGTGAAATAATGTATGAGAGCTTGCGCTATTTCGCAGGCAAAAGCCCAACACCAGAGTTCACCTATAGCTCTGGCAGCATAGACAGCCAGCTAGGGCTCCCTTTAGAAACATGGAAAGACCCGTACAACACTTACGAACATTGCGCTAAACCTTTTCAACTTGTTATCAGTGACATTAACCCCTCATATGACTCTGACTCCGTGCCAGGCTCCGCATTTAGCTCATGGACAGACACCGATTTATCATTTAATGCTCAAGCAGAAGCCGCAACAATTACAGCCAACGAACCGGATATCAAAGGGCAACGATTTATTGGTTACTCAAAAGACGACATACAAACATCAGCCACTCCTTCCCCTAAAAATGTACAAAGCCTTGGCCGCATTCAAGGTCTAGCGCCAGAAGAGCCCACCAAAGAGGGCAGTTATTATTCAGCATCTGCCGCCTATTACGGCTGGAAAACAAATCTTAATTCCGCAACTACAGACCAGAATCTCACCACCTTTGCTGTTGCTTTGGCGTCACCGTTACCGGAAATCACCATCCCAGTAACAGGTAACAAGATCGTCACGTTAATTCCCTTTGCTAAGTCTTTCAATGGTTACGGCATCAGCCCTGGCATTCTCGATTTTCAACCGACCAATCAAATTGTAGATTTTTACATAGAGGCTCTTGATGAGACAAGCGGGTCTTTTCTCGTGAATTTTGAAGATGTCGAGCAAGGTGCCGACCATGACATGGATGCCATTGTAAGATATCGCTATGAGGTTACCGGTAATGTTGTCACTATTTCAATGGAATCCCTATACTCATCCGGCTCTATTGATCAACACATGGGATATGTCATATCAGGAACTGCTGGTCGTGATGGTGTTTATCTAGAGATAAGAGATACCGATGGCTCCAATACAAACTATTACCTCGATACCCCACCACCAACTTACAAGTCTAATGGTTCTTTGGATATTGACGGCATATGGGCAGGCGGCAGGGACGGCGACATACGTGTTCTTGGACTAACAAGCACACGTAAATTTACAGCAGGCTCAACCAGCGGAGTCACCGCACTAAAAGACCCTTTGTGGTATGCCGCTAAATGGGGTGGTTTCAACGATAAAAACAACAACAATTTACCCGATGAAACGACTGAATGGGATGAAAATGGCGACGGCAACCCAGACAACTACTTCCTTGTCACCAATGCCTTAAAATTAGCCGAGCAACTTGAAACTGCATTTGACGAAATTACCAGCCGAACCGGTTCAGCGGCAACCGTAACGGTCAATTCTGGCTCTCTAAATACAGATTCATTGCTGTATCAAGCCAAGTTTGATACCGATGACTGGAGTGGCTCTGTGCAGGCATTTCAAATATTACCTGATGCCTCGCTCTCAACCATTACAACCTGGGACGCTAAAGACGAAATCAACAAGCAAAACTATTCTTCTGGTAGGGAAATCATTACATATAATTCGGCAGAGAATACCGGCATCGCTTTTCGTTGGCCGTCAAATTACCTTAACCCCCAAAGTAAAGAGCTTAGTGCCATAGAGGCCGGTGTATTGGTGAGCAACATTGCCAGTGACAAACAAAACTACGGCCAAGATATACTTAACTATATTCGAGGAGACAGAAGTGAAGAAGAAGGTACCGCCAGCTCGACTAGGTTATTCCGAACACGCACCTCCGTACTAGGCGACATAGTACACTCCAACCCCCTTTTCGTTGGACCACCCACTTTCTTTTTTCCTAACACCTGGAACAGCATTGACGGAATCAGTGCCCCTGAGAACAACGCTTCGCAAAAATACAGCGATTTCAGAAGCAGCTTTAAAGACAGGCCCCCTGTACTATATTTTGGGGCCAACGATGGGATGTTACACGCCGTCGATGCTACGCCCTCTGGAGGTAACGAACTACTGGCCTACATTCCCAGCACCGCTTACCCCAACCTATCAAAATTGACCAGCCCATCTTACAACCACAAGTACTTTGTGGATGGCCCCGCAGCATATGGCGACACCTTTTTTAACAACAACTGGCACACCGTACTTGTTGGCACATTACGAGCTGGCGGACAGGGCACATTTGCATTGGATATAAGCAACCCACAAAAGGTAGGCGTATCTGGCTACCCTAATTTCAGCGAAGATAACGCAAGCAAGTTAGTCTTATGGGAATTTACCGATGCTGACGATGCTGACCTTGGATACACATACGGCCAACCCAGCATTGTTCGTATGGCCAATGGCAAATGGGCAGCCGTATTTGGAAATGGTTTCAACAACACACACAGCGATGCTCATGTTAGTGATTCTGGCAATGCAGTTATCTTTATTGTTGATATTGAAAATGGCAACCTAATTGCCAAACTAGACACAGGAAAAGGTACCGAACAAGATCCTCTAGGCACAGATAGACCCAACGGCATCAGCGCAACAACACCTATCGACGTGAACGGTGACAGTATTGTTGATTATATTTACGCTGGAGACTTATTCGGTAATGTCTGGAAATTCGACGTTTCATCCGCCAACATCCTCAATTGGAAAAGCGCATTTTTGTCAGGAGCAACCCCAACCCCCTTTTTCGTCGCAACCGATGCGCCAGGAAAGACACAACCTATAACAACAAAAGTTCAAGTAAGCACTCACCCAAAATTCAAGACAAGCAATGACTTTATGGTTTACTTTGGCACTGGAAAATACCTAGAAGCCGAAGACTCCAACGCGAACAATGAAGTTACCCAAACGTTTTATGGTCTATGGGATAACGGTTCAACCCTTCTCAACCGAAACTCTCTCGTATTACAATCTATTCTGGAAGAGCGCTCCCTCGGCTCAGTAGGGTCATTTCGTTTAGTATCCGACAATGAAGTCAATTGGAGCTCACCAGCAACGGATAGAGGCTGGCGAATAGACCTGGTCAGCGCTCAAAACAACAATAACAAAGGAGAACGCCAAGTAAGTAACGCTATTATTCACAATGGACGTATTATTTTCACTACGCTTATTCCTAGTGGCGATATATGCAAGGCAGGTGGCTCTGGCTGGCTAATGGAGCTTGATGTCAATAATGGAGGTGCGCTAGACAGCAGCCCTATTGATACTAACGGTGACGGAGTTATCGATGCAGCCGATCTGTTGTTAATCGATGGCCAGCTTGTAGCACCCGCTGGATTTAAATCCAACTCTGATGTTGGCATGCTCTCAACCCCTGCAATTGTAACAAACTCTAGCTCTAGCAATACGGAAAACAAATTCCTCAGTACGTCTAGCGGCAGCATTGTGAACGTGTTGGAAAGCGGATCCAGCAGGGCTCGTGGTCGCCAAAGCTGGCGTGAAGTTCATTAGCCAAAAGACTTGAATTACTCAGCTCCATAACCAGAAGCCACCAGGACAAAAAACAATGCGTAAACACAACGGATTCACGCTAGTAGAACTTATGGTAGTTATTGCCATTGTTGGCATACTGGCAAGCATCGCATACCCGTCTTACCAAAACAGTGTGATGAAAAGCCACCGAAGTGACGCACAAACAGGCCTTTCTCAATTGGCTCAAGCAATGGAGCGATTTTATGGGGTTCGATATACCTATATTGGCACCGGTGACAGCGGCGGAGGCAAAACAGGGGCTCCAATCAATAATGTTTTTTCTCATACGTCGACCCCTTTCGAAGGCTCTCAAGTCCACTACGACTTGACCTTAACCGCCTCAGAAACAGACTACACCGTTACCGCTACTCCCGCAGGGAATCAGGCAAGCGACACCTGCGGCATACTAACATTAGCAAGATCTGGTGCCAAAACCCCGGCCAATTGCTGGTAACTACATATAGCAACGACATATAAGCGCTGACAATATATCGAAGTATTTAAAGTGCCTCGGTAATTGTCAGCTTACAAATTGCTACTGCTACTGTATGATTTAGCCAAGCCCTTTCATTTTGTAGTAAGCCTTATTTTGACCGCCTCTCCCCAAACAATTCTACGTGTCGCACTTCCCACACCTCTTAGGCGTTTCTTTGATTATTTACCCCCTAAAGATGCATCACTACAATCATATGAACCTGGAATGCGAGTACTCGTACCTTTTGGCAAACGCTCGCTTGTTGGCATTATCACCGAAACAGTTTCACACTCAACAATTGATAACAGCAAGCTAAAACCTATAAAACGATTGTTAGATACAGAACCAACGATTACTCGCAACATCTTATCCTTATGCTTATGGGCAATTCAGTATTATCACCACAGTCCTGGAGATGTTTTTCAAAACGCACTTCCCTTAGCGCTCCGAAATGAAGACACCAATGCACTGGAGTTTGTTACTACATGGCAAGCCACAACCAAAGGCCAACTCATCTGCCTCACACAGCTATCTCGCGCCCCAAAACAGGTTGAAGCATTAAATGTACTTCGTGATCACCCAAACGGCCTAACTCAAACCGTTCTCTCGGGACTAAACATTAAACCTACGGCATTAACTGCACTTAAGGGCAAAGGGCTGGCAAATACGCATAAACAACTGAACGACTATCCAAGCTGGGCCAAAGAATCCCCATTAAAAGAATCCCCTCTACCGCTAAATAACGAGCAACAACAAGCCACAGATTCCATTATAAAAAAGGTAAACTGTGTACTCACACCTTTTTTATTAGAAGGTGTCACTGGCAGCGGAAAAACAGAAGTTTATTTACAAGCTATTGAGCAATGCCTACGAGAAGGAAAACAAGCTCTCATATTAGTACCTGAGATTGGCCTAACACCCCAAACCATGCACCGATTTCAACAACGTTTTAACGCACCCGTTTTAGCGATACATTCAAATCTCACTGCAAACCAACGGCTCAATGCCTGGCGCCAAGGCAAGGCCGGCAGCGCAGCGATCATCATTGGAACTCGATCAGCGTTATTCACCCCGATGTTGAACCCCGGCATTATTATTGTTGATGAAGAGCACGACCTATCCTACAAACAGCAAGATGGCTTTCGTTATTCTGCTCGTGATATGGCCATTGTAAGGGCAAAAATTGAAAATATACCGATTGTTCTTGGTACCGCCACACCATCCTTCGAAAGCTTACACAACGCTCATAACGGACGCTATCAACACCTAAAACTAACCCGTCGCGCGGGAGGTGCAAAACTTCCCACTTTCCAAATCGCAGACCTACGTAAAGCAAAGCTAAATAACGGGCTCTGTGAAACACTCATAGACTCAATAGAACATGAATTAAAGCACGACAATCAAATACTGTTTTTCATCAATCGCCGCGGATATTCTCCCGTTTTGATGTGCCATGATTGTGGCTGGAATGCAAGCTGCGTCATGTGTGATGCCCGTATGACTTACCACCGCCAACCAGCACACCTGCATTGTCACCACTGCGATTTCCAGAACCGCATCCCCCATCATTGCCCCGAATGTAACAGCTCCGACTTACGTGCCATTGGCCAAGGCACAGAACGTATTGATGAAAATTTATCTAATCTATTTCCTAAAACCCGCATTATTCGAATAGATAGAGACACCACACGAAAAAAACAAGCATTGGAAAACCAACTAAAACAAGTTAACTCAGGGCACCCCTGCATTTTAATTGGAACGCAGATGCTTGCAAAAGGGCATCACTTCCCCCATGTTACCCTCGTTGTCATTGCTGACATCGATAGCGGTCTTTTTGCATCTGATTTTCGAGCAACAGAGCACACCGCTCAGCTTATACTACAAGTTGCAGGCCGAGCAGGAAGGGAAGAAAAAAAAGGAAAAGTGGTTTTGCAAAGCCACAACCCAGAGCACCCGGTTCTTCAGTCATTAGTGCACCAAAATTACAATACATTTTGCCAATACGCTATGCCAGAGCGAAAGCTCACTGGCCTCCCCCCCTTCGGCCACATTGCTATATTCCGAGCCGAGGCAACCCATGCGAACATCGCCCTCCAATTCCTAGAGTCATTAGTTGAACAATTTAACCTAAACAATACCTCATCCGCCGAAGCGTGGGGGCCAGTCCCTGCTTTAATGCTTCGCAAAGCAGGGCGTTTTCGATACCAAGTTATGCTTCGCAGCAATGAAAGAGCAGCCCTTCATCAAGCCATTACTGCTCTGATACCACAGATTGAAATGCATCCTAATAACAGAAAAGTTCGCTGGCATCTAGATATAGACCCAGTCCATATCGACTAATCTGCCGCACAACAAAACCTTGAGCATTTCCCTTCTAGCATTCCCCCGCTATAACAGCGATAATGTGCGGCTATTTTATTGCTATCCCTTTATTCGTTTTACTTTTGCAGGTTTACCAACACCCATGAAACAGGTTCTTGAGTCATTACTACAGTCCACTTTTTCCTCTTTAATAGAACAAGGTATTGTGCCAGAAGGTACAACACCTCGTATCCAAATAGAGCGAACCCGTGACAAGTCTCATGGCGATTTTGCGAGCAATTTAGCAATGATGCTGGCAAAACCCGCGAAAAAGAACCCTCGTGAGCTAGCGCAGCTGATTGTTGACAATTTACCTGCCAATACCGATATTGAAAAAGTTGAAATTGCAGGCCCTGGCTTTATCAATTTTTACATGAATGCCGCATCTCAACATGCCGTTATTAATCAAATTATCGAGAAAAAACAAGCATTTGGACTTAGCCACGTCGGCGAAGGCAAAAAGGTACAAGTAGAATTTGTTTCTGCGAACCCTACCGGCCCTTTGCATGTAGGACACGGCCGAGGGGCTGCGTACGGGGCTACCGTGTCAAACCTATTGGCAGCGGTAGGGTACGACGTACATCGTGAATACTATGTGAACGATGCCGGCCGACAAATGAACATCCTCGCCACCAGCGTATGGCTTCGTTATCTAGAAGCGCTCGGTGAGCCTATCACCTTCCCAAGCAATGGGTACAAGGGTGGATATATAAAAGATATTGCTTCAACCGTACAGTCTTCATGTGGAGACCAGTACCGGTTTGATGCTGCAACCATCTTTGACGGAATCCCAGACGACGAACCTGCTGGCGGTGATAAAGAAGCCCATATTGATGGCCTTATTGATAAAGCACATGAGTTAATGCCTGAGGGGTATGACATCTTTTTTAATGCCGCACTCGACTCAATACTTGCGGATATTAAAGAAGACCTTGAAGCCTTTGGTGTTTCCTACCAAGAATGGTTCTCCGAGCGATCCCTCACCAGCAACGGTCACATCGACAAAGCCGTCGCCATGCTTAAAGAAAAAGGCAAGCTGTATGAAAAAGACGGTGCCCTATGGTTTAAATCAACAGAGTATGGTGACGATAAAGACCGCGTTGTTATCCGAGATAATGGTCAAAGCACCTACTTCGCCTCCGACATTGCTTACCATCTAAACAAGTTTGAAAGGGGCTTTGATCAAGTAATTAACATCTGGGGTGCAGATCATCACGGATATATCGCTCGTGTTATGGCTTCGCTAAATGCACTTGGACTCGATGAAACAAAACTCGACGTTTTACTGGTTCAGTTTGCCAACCTCTATCGAGGCACTGAAAAGCTACAAATGTCCACGCGTTCAGGTTCATTTGTGACATTAAGGGAGCTGCGAGAAGAAGTTGGCGCCGATGCAGCACGCTTCTTCTACGTGACAAGAAAGTCCGAGCAACATATGGACTTTGACCTTGAACTAGCTAAGTCAGAAAGCAAAGACAACCCTGTCTATTACATACAATATGCTCACGCTCGCTCGTGCAGCGTTAAGAAGAAGTTGGCCGACAAAGGTTGGGCCCACGATCTAGACTTGGGACAGAATCAGCTTGAACTGCTGGATACGGAGCACGAACTTAGCCTAACGGCAAAGCTAGGGGCCTATCCCGATGTATTGCTAAGAGCAGCAACACATCACGAGCCCCATCAATTGGCAACATACCTACGAGAACTCGCTCAAGAGTTTCACACATGGTACAACGCCCATAAAATGATTATTGACGATAAAAACCTTCGTAATGCACGACTCACGCTTAACGAAGCCGTTCAACAGGTCATTCAAAACGGATTATTGCTACTGGGTGTGTCTGCACCAGAAAGCATGTAATCTGAAATTAAACCAAACCTGAAACCCCGCCAAAAAATAACTAGAGATAAAGCCTTTGAGCGACTCACCATCACATTCAGTACCCAGTTGGGTATGGTTATTTACTGGCGTCGCTACAGGGCTATTTTTAGCATTTCTTTACTATTTAGCAGGCATTCAAACACCGGCAGAAGACAACAAAGAGAAAAACAGCATTTCTCAACGTCACTCTTCAACACAGAACACAGCCAAAACTCCAACTTTTGACTTCTACAACGTATTACCTGATGCTGAAGTGGACACAAGACAAGGTAAAGGCCAAATCTCCAGCAAAACCATAGATGACAAAACTGCCATTGAAATTCTGCTCCAAGCTGGCGCCTTCACACTACCAAAAGATGCCGATAAACGCCGTGCAGAGTTATTATTACTTGGGCTCAACGTCAACATAGAAACCGTTGATATTAAAGGTAAAACCTTCCATCGCGTACAAATTGGCCCGTTCAATTCAGACAATGCGCTGGATAACGCCAAACACTTACTAAAACAAAACGGCATTGAGCACATCCAACGGCAACTCCCAAAAAAATAAATCCCACCTCTTCAGGTTGAATTCAACAAACCTCACCCCATATATCTCCGATCAGCGTTAAAAACATAGAGCTATTTAACGCAACCATCACGTAGACATACGTATAGACATTTTTTAGAGGTAGACCGTGGAACAATACCGAGGCACCACCATACTTTCAGCCCGCCGCAACGGAAAAGTTGTTATTGGTGGTGACGGACAAGTCAGCCTAGGCAACACCATCATGAAAGGTAATGCCCGTAAAGTAAGACGTATTTACAACGGTAAAATCATCGCTGGGTTTGCTGGCGGTACTGCCGATGCGTTCACCCTCTTTGAGCGTTTTGAAGCCAAATTAGAGAAACACCAAGGTAACCTGACACGGGCTGCCGTCGAACTTGCCAAAGACTGGCGCAGCGACAGGGCTCTAAGAAAGCTTGAAGCGCTACTCGCAGTCGCTGATGAAACAGCATCCCTAATCATTACCGGAAACGGGGATGTCATACAGCCAGAAGATGATCTTATTGCTATTGGCTCTGGCGGCCCGTTTGCACAATCCGCAGCTCGCGCCTTACTTGATAACACCGACCTTAGCGCAAGAGAAATCGTTGAAAAAGGCCTCGCCATTGCCGGAGATATCTGCATTTACACCAATCACAATCATGTGATTGAAGAACTAGATTGCGAAACAGATAACTAACCCAGAAATCAACAGCGACAGATACATTTTACTGCGTTTTCGAAAAACACATACCCAACACGAAAGAATAGAGTAGTTAACTATGTCAGATATGACTCCAAGAGAAATTGTTCACGAACTCGATCGACACATCATTGGGCAAGCAGGAGCTAAACGCGCCGTCGCCTTAGCGCTTCGAAGCCGCTGGCGTCGCATGCAACTAGACGAGCAACTGCGCAACGAAATCTCTCCGAAGAACATTCTGATGATAGGGCCAACCGGTGTTGGTAAAACTGAAATCGCACGGCGCCTCGCCAAACTCGCCAACGCGCCTTTTATCAAAATAGAAGCCACTAAATTTACCGAAGTTGGTTATGTGGGGCGTGATGTCGAAAGCATTATTCGCGATCTAGCCGATATGGCTGTAAAACTGTTGCGCGAACAAGAAATCGACTTGGTTCAACACAAGGCTGAAGATGCTGCCGAAGAACGTATACTCGACGCACTACTCGCGCCCGTAAGAAATGATTGGTCATCTAAAGAAGAAGAACCTCAAAAAGAAGACTCTGCTGCGCGACAGTTATTCCGCAAACGCCTTCGTGAAGGCGATCTAAATGACAAAGAAATTGAAATTGATTTAGCCGCCCCCTCTGTTGGCGTTGAAATCATGGCCCCTCCCGGCATGGAAGAAATGACCAACCAACTGCAAAGTATGTTCTCCAATATGAGCAGCGGTAAAAAGAAAACACGCAAACTTAAAATTGAAGACGCGTACAAACAAATCAAAGAGGAAGAAGCGGCTAAACTTGTTAACGAAGACGACCTAAAAAGCAAAGCCATTGAAGCGGTAGAACAAAATGGCATTGTTTTTCTAGACGAAATCGACAAAGTTGCCAAGCGATCTGAAGGTGGCGGTACCGACGTTTCTCGCGAAGGGGTTCAACGTGACTTACTGCCACTTATCGAAGGCTGCACCGTTAGCACCAAATACGGCATGGTAAAAACAGATCACATTTTATTTATTGCCTCCGGTGCATTCCACTTAGCCAAACCTTCTGACTTGGTACCGGAACTACAAGGGCGCTTACCAATACGAGTAGAACTCGAAGCCCTCACGGCAGATGACTTCGAACGTATTTTAACCGAACCTAAGGCATCTCTATCAGAACAATACAAAGCACTCATTCAAACGGAAGGGTTAGAAATTCAGTTTGATAAAAGTGCAATTCGCCGTATCGCAGAAGTCGCCTTCCATGTTAACGAAACCACAGAAAACATTGGTGCAAGACGCCTACACACGGTCATGGAACGACTCACAGACGAAGTTTCATTTGATGCGACAGACTTGGCAAGCAAACAAGCCGGCAAACCTTTCGAAATCACCGCAGAGTATGTTGATGAGCGCCTAGGCAAGCTGGCAAAAGATGAAGATTTAAGCCGCTACATTCTTTAACGACTGATTTTTAACGACTAACACAACACTATTATGCTTACTCCATCGCAGATAAAACTGCATAAAAAATCCCAAACCTTGGAGCTGGTCTTTAATGACCGGCCCTACGCGCTATCCAGCGAATTCTTACGTGTACTGTCACCTTCCGCCGAAGTTCGCGGGCACGGCAAAGGGCAAGAAGTATTACAAATCGGCAAAAAGTTTGTCGAGATCACCAACATCACCGCAATTGGCAATTATGCAATCAAACTCACTTTTAATGATGGACATGATACAGGCATATATTCATGGGATTACCTGTTAGAGCTAGGCAAAAACAAAGACAGCTTATGGCAGCAATATCTGCAACAACTTGAAACGGCCGGTGCCTCGCGAGCACCCGCAGAAATTGGTCGCTGGTCCAACTAAATCGCACACAACCAAACTATCAAGCATAGATCAAAGTACCCACCATATAAGCCCATCATTCCCCTGCATCACCATTGACTAGCCCCAACCAATCCGCCAAAATACGGACCCAACAAACGGGGTCTTGCCATACCATGCCTAATCTGCCTGATCGAAAAACGCCTGATCAAAAAACCACCCACTTCGGTTACAAAACTGTCCGCGAAGAAGACAAAGTCAAGAAAGTTGGCGAAGTCTTCCATTCCGTAGCAAGCAGCTACGATATCATGAACGATCTCATGTCCATGGGTATTCATCGTTTATGGAAACGCTACACGATAGAACTCAGCGCAGCGCGCCCCGGTCAAACCATACTTGATATCGCTGGTGGCACCGGCGACCTCACCATGAAGTTTTCCCGATTAGTAGGCAAAACCGGCAAGGTGTTCCTCGCTGATATTAATGACTCTATGTTACATGTGGGTCGCGACAAGCTGCTGGACAAAGGTTACGCCAACAACATCGAATACATCCAGGCCAACGCCGAATACCTTCCTTTTGCCGATAATACCTTTGACTGCATCACCATTAGTTTTGGTTTACGTAATGTCACCGACAAACAAAAAGCCCTTGAATCAATGGCCCGCGTACTGAAACCCGGCGGTCGATTATTAGTACTTGAATTTTCCAAACCCACCAATAAGTTGGTCGAGAAAGTTTATGATCGCTACTCTTTTTCCGTATTACCATTAATCGGTAAATTTGTCGCTAAAGATGCTGACAGTTATCAGTATCTTGCAGAATCGATCCGTATGCACCCCGATCAAAAAACCCTAAAACACATGATGCGAAAAGCCGGATTAGAGCAAGTTGAATACCACAATCTAACCAATGGTGTTGTCGCATTACACCGCGGCTTTAAATACTAATTCATGACTATCGATACTCAACGCCATTCATTAGCCCCTAGCTTTCTTGCGGAGCAACTGGAAAAAGCCATTAACCAGGCTTTACAGTATGCACCCGGCACCCAAGCAGCGCTTAACAAATTGACAGGCAAGAGTGTTTCTCTACTTGCCAATCGCCCCAAGCTTCAGCTAACACTTGAGTTATGCCCCGACGAAATACGTGTGTCCCATTATTGGGAAGGCACACCCACGGTAAGCATCAAAGGCCCACTCATATCCATATTATTTCAACTAGGACTCAACAAAAGCCCAGGGGAGCTCGTTGCTAGTGGTATCCAAGTAGAAGGTGACCAAGCATTTGCACAACAACTAGCCTCCTTATTTCGGGAAATGGACCTTGACTTAGAAGAACCTCTTGCACACTGGGTGGGAGATGTAGCTGCTCACCAAGTCGGCCAAGCAGCACGTTCGGCTTTAAACTGGTTCAAAAAAACGGCATCAACATTACTGGACGATGGCAGCCACTATCTACGAGAAGAAGGACGTCAAGTCGTTGAAAAAGACGAACTCAATCAATTTAATCAAGACATCGACAGGGTACGCGCTGACTTTGACCGACTAGAAGCCCGCATCCAACGTTTACAGCAAAAAAACAAACAACCTAGTGCTGACCTGCACAGCACAAACAACCCTTTTACTCCTAACAAGTAGAGAGCATTACCTTGAAGCAATTAGGCCGCCTTTTTATTATCCTGCACGTCTTTGCAAAATACCGGCTTGATCAATTACTTCCTAATCACGCTGCAACCTTACCTATCCGCTTCTTATTTCGCATTATTCCCAGCAGCTGGTTTGCATCCACCAAAGAAGACCCATGGGTTCGGTTACGCTTAGCCTTTGAAGAACTTGGCCCCGTGTACATTAAACTTGGCCAATTACTTTCCACCCGCCAAGACTTATTCGATGCCAAAGCGATTGAAGAGCTATCCAAACTTCAAGACCAAGTTCCACCATTTGATGAAAACGCTTCTGTTTCCATAATCGAAAAAGAATTAAAAGCCCCCGTATCAACGTTGTTTGGTGAGTTTGGCGTAACCCCTCTCGCATCAGCATCCATTGCACAGGTTCACACCGCCGTCCTGCATTCAGGTGAAGATGTTGTTGTCAAAGTGGTGCGCCCGAATATAGAAAAAACCGTCAAACAAGATGTTGCACTTATGCAATCTTTGGCACGAAAAGTTGAAAGCCTAATACCTGACTTACAACGCTTCCATTTATTGCAAATTGTTAAAGACTACGAGTACATCATCCTAGGGGAACTAGACATGATGCGTGAGGCAGCGAACACTAGCCAGTTCCGCCGCAACTTCACAGACTCTCCCCTGCTCTATGTGCCAGACGTCTACTGGGAATACTGCACAGGCAACGTTATGGTTATGGAACGTGTATACGGCGTTCCCATTTCCGACGTTGAGGCCATCAAAGCCGCAGGCATTAATCTTCAGACTTTGGCTGAGATTGGTGTAGAGATCTTTTTTACACAAGTTTTCAGCGACAATTTTTTCCATGCTGACATGCACCCTGGCAATGTCATGGTGTCATTAAAAAACCCTGAACACCCGCAGTATATTTCGATCGACAATGCCATTGTTGGCTCACTTAATCGCGATGAACGTTATCTATTAGCTCGACAATTAATGGCGCTGCTGGATAAGGATTATGAACAAATTGCGTTACTGTTGATTGATGCAGGCTGGGTTCCCAAAAATATCCGCGTCAAAGAGCTAGAACATTCTCTACGAGGCATATTAGAACCTATTTTAGAACGCCCATTGTCAGACATTGAATTTGGCCCGATTCTCATTCGCCTCTTCCAAACTGCTCGACGCTTTGAAATGCAGGCACTCCCCCAGTTCTTACTATTAGAAAAGACCCTTATCCATGTAGAGGGGCTAGGCCAACAGCTTTATCCTGAGCTTGATATTTGGGCCTTAGGTCGTCCATTGTTAGAAAATTGGATACGAGACCAAATGGGGCCGGATGCGATCTTAAAAGCAGTTAAACGAAGCACACCAGCGATGTTTGAACAACTTCCTCAGCTACCGAAAATGGCTTGGGAAGCATTGGATGAAATGCGCAAACTCAGCGAAAACCAAGAGCGCTTTCTGCACCAAATAGAGACACGACACCTGCAACAAGTACGTCGTGATCGAATTACATTACTCACCGGTTGCGCCGCTGTTATTACCGGCGCAATATGGGCCATGCGCCCAGATTTGGTACCAGAAATCAACAATATCCCATGGGCAGCATGGGTGCTTGGCCTTGGCGGATCGACAGTTTTATTGACAAAAGCAATAGGGCGTCGCAAATAATAACAAGAGAATACGTCGAAGTGATTAATCAGGGCAAAAATAGGCTAAGATCAACATGTTACAACACGAAACTGTAGGGCCATAATGAGCGACATACTATCAGCATTAGACAGCGTATTAGAGGAGCGAAAGAACGCAGCTCCTGACTCATCCTACGTTTCAAGCTTATACCACAAGGGTCTCAACAAGATCCTTGAAAAGGTTGGCGAAGAAGCCACTGAAACTATCATTTCGGCCAAAGATGCCGAACAAAGCCAAGATAATAGCGACCTCATTTATGAAACCGCCGATCTTTGGTTTCACACACTCGTGATGCTTCATCAACGCGGTGAAGATTCACAGGCAATTTTAAACGAATTAGCACAACGATTCGATTTATCCGGGTTGGTTGAAAAAGCCAACCGTAGCAAATAAGCGGAGTATTATATGGGTATGGGCGGCATTAGCATTTGGCAATTAGTAATCGTTCTTGTCATCGTATTATTATTGTTTGGCACAAAAAAGCTACGCAATATGGGTGGTGACTTAGGCGGCGCTGTTAAAGGCTTTAAAAAGGCCATGGGGGACGAGGAAGCAAAAGCTCTCGATCAAGACGTCGAAAAAACTGCTGCTGAAGAAGAAGAGCCAGCCAAAGAAAAAGACGAAGCCAAGTAGCTAGATAAAACCAAGTGACTACATAAAACTAAGTAGCAGCATAAAGCAAAGCAGACCTGCAAATCTTGCGAACAGCGCTGTTCTGGAGACCTGCCAGACAGCTACAACACGGCAAGAATAAGATGAGAAAGGTTTTTCATGTTTGATATTGGCTTTTTCGAACTGATGCTAATAGGCATTATTGGCCTGGTGGTGCTCGGCCCTGAGCGCCTTCCCCACGCCATTCGAATGACCAGTGCCTGGGTCGGAAAAATTCGCCGTGCCAGCGTTGCGGTAAAAGATGAGCTTGAGCGAGAAGTAAATGCCCATGAAATGAAAAAGCGCATTCAAGAGCAAATGGAAGAAGCCGGGCTCAATGATATCAAGAAAACATTGGAATCAGCTCAATCATTAACCAAGGGCAACCTTATTAATGATGTTATAAAAGAACAAGCTGAAAAACTTGGCCTTGGCGAGGCGGGTAATACAAAAGAAACACCTCTGGCTAGCGACTCAAAAACAACGACCTCAAACGAAAAAAACTCGACTACCGATTCCTAACTAACTTTCCTGCTCACGCCTTGGATTAGTACGTTCAATGACAAAACCACAAAATGAAGGCAACCTCCCGCTTTTAGAGCATCTCATTGAATTAAGAGACAGACTACTACGAGCCATACTGTCGATTCTGGTGATATTCTGCGGACTGTTTTATTTTGCCAACGACATTTATGAAATCGTCAGCAAACCGATACGTGATCAACTGCCTGAAGGCAGCAGCATGATCGCAACAGACATTACTGCAACATTTTTTGCCCCTTTCAAACTGACCTTGATGGTTTCACTGTTTCTGGCAATGCCTGTTGTACTACATCAGATATGGAAGTTTGTCTCCCCGGGCTTATATGCCCGCGAAAAGAGACTTGCTATCCCAATGCTCATCAGCAGCATATTGTTATTTTACTCCGGCATCGCATTTGCTCACTTTGTAATATTCCCTTTAATAATGGAATTTTTCACCAACATTGGCCCTGCTTCAGTAGAAATAACGCCAGATATCACTCAATACCTCGCTATTGCTTTAAAGCTATTTTTTGCTTTTGGCTTAGCCTTTGAAATCCCCATTGCCGTTATGCTGGTGATTTGGTCTGGGGCTGCCACGGTTGCATCCTTAAGTGACAAGCGACCTTATATTGTTGTGGGGTGCTTTATCTTTGGTATGTTATTAACCCCTCCAGACCCGTTCTCTCAATCCATGCTGGCCATCCCTATGTGGATGCTATTTGAAGTAGGGCTATTATTTGGGCGCCTTGTTGATAAATCAAGAAAAGACAAACAAGAGCAAGAAGAGGCAGAAACATGAACATGTTCATGAACATAGACATAAACTGTTACTAGCCGGAAACTATCAAACCTCCAACATAAAAGTCACTGGCCCGTCATTTAACAATGACACCTTCATATCAGCGGCAAAAATGCCCTGCTGGACGTTCTCCGTTATTTTTTTTGCGCTATCCACTGTGTAGTTGTACAGCCATTCTGCATCCGCTGGCTTTGCTGCAGATGAAAAACTGGGTCGCAAACCTTTCTTAGTGTCTGCAACCAAGGTGAATTGCGAGACCAACAATACACCTCCAGCAACATCAAGCACTGACAAGTTCATTTTGTCGTCTTCATCTGAAAATATTCGATAATTTAGCATTTTCTGAAGCAGCTTATCGGCCGCCGCCTCATCATCTTGTTTTTCAACCCCTAACAAAACCAATAGGCCTTGACCAACACTACCAACAACAATCCCATCAACACTAACTGATGCCTGACTTACTCTCTGAATTAACGCTTTCATTCGTTCTCCGCAGCTCTCCACCGCTCTTCACAAATAGGTTTACTACTAACGCCACTACTGGCAAAACATCCGAGAAAACAACGCCAAATCATACCAGATGCATCGCAAAACCAGCGACTATGGGCTAAATTTAGATAACCTTCATTCTAAAGAACGATTTATAGGACAAAACCAATCATGATGATTCTATACCCAGACATTAAGCCCTATCGCGAACAACGATTTGATACAGGCTCACATCATGTACTGCACGTGGAGGAGTCTGGTAATAAAGATGGTATTCCTGTTCTATTTTTGCACGGCGGCCCTGGGTCAGCTTGCGAGCCTTTTCATCGGCGTTTTTTTGATCCTGAGAAATATCGTATCATTCTGTTTGATCAGCGCGGCTGCGGTCGATCTACACCTCATGCCAACGTTGAAAACAATACAACTCAAGACCTTATTGATGACATGGAGCGCATCAGGGAGGAACTTGAGGTCAAGAGTTGGGTTTTATTTGGTGGCTCTTGGGGGACGACCCTGGGGCTTCTTTATGCTCAACAATACCCTGATAATGTCAGTGCGATGATCCTGAGAGGTGTTTTCCTTGCTCGCCAGCGAGACCTTGATTGGATATACAAGGATGGGGCAAACCGGATATTCCCTGATGCTTGGCATGAGTTCACCAAAAACATTGCGCCTGATGAGCAAGGTGATCTTCTTCAGGCCTATAAAAAACTACTTTCTGGCAACAATGAGTTGGCCCGTATGGCTGCGGCTAAATCTTGGTCTGCTTGGGAGGGGCATTGCGCTACGCTGAGGCCTAATATCACGGTGATGGATCATTTTGCTGAGCCTCATACTGCACTAAGTATGGCTCGTATGGAGGTGCACTATTTTTCTAACAAGGCGTTTATTGAGGAGAATCAAATCTTAGATAATATGAAGGGAGTTGCGGAAATTCCTGGAATTATTGTTCATGGCCGTTATGACATGGTTTGCCCTTTAGAGAATGCGACATCACTTCACCATCAGTGGCCTGCATCTGAGTTGCAGATTATTCGGGATGCGGGACATGCGAGCAGTGAGGCAGGGATTGTTGATGCTTTAGTGAGAGCTACGGATTCTATTGCGAAGATTGTGGGTAAGAGTGCTTGAAAGAACGAAAGAGAACAGAAGCATAATTTAGAGTGCGTGCTTTTGCGGATCTAGAAGAGCGCACAGTATAAGCAATCCCGTTTCAGAAATCGCAAAAGATCGCATCCATGCGTGCTCGACTGCGGCGGAGCCTGCCCCGCGAGCAAAGCGAGTGCATTGGGTATCCGTGCCGCAGACGTTTCTGAAATGGTATTACTAACACATCACTTATCGCAAACATTGAAATCTAGTACTTAATTAGTCGTCTTCCGGTTTATTAAACGCCACGTACTGTGCAGTTAAGCATACAGCCTCTTCACCATCACAGAAAATTGAAACGTCCACCTTTAATCTCGCCTTACCCTTTTCTTTAAAATCCGACAGAAACGTATCAAATGTTTCCTTGTCTACAAAGGTTGATGCCTTGATATCGTGTGTTACGGGACGTTTATAAACAACTTCTGCTTTTGCCAAAACGACACTAGGCTGATAACCCGCATCCATCAATGACAGGTGCGCTAAACTCCACCCGGTCATTGCCCCAACACAATATAAACTTCCAGCGAAAGCTGTTCCGTGGGTATTTAAGTTTGGCTCTAGCGGTGCAACAACCACAACACGTAAATCGCCATATTCTGAAACGGTAATCCCCAAGTGCTTCAAGAGAGGCACCTGTTCCCGCAGTTTTTCTCTGACAATATCAATATTGTTCATTTTTCTACCTCATAAAAAAACCACTCAAATGATCTCCAAATGAGTGGTTTTTAGATTTACGAAAAACTCAAATCTTGCCGCTTTACACCAAACCTAACAACAACTCTTCAGTTCTTGCCTTACGACGTTTAGCCACTACCGCAGGGTCTTCCTCAATAACAATTTCATCCGGAGTCACTTTAAACAACGGAGCGCCTTCTTTAATGATAGCGCCATCCATGTCTTCCATTAACACCTTATCAATCGTGCAATCAAAAGGAGCATAGATCTTATTAAACATTTTCATTACTTCGATGATGTAGATAGGATCTCCAGCTTCAACGTGAGTACCTTCCTCAACAAAAGTCGCCATACCAGGAGCTTCACGAGCGTAGAACATACCGCCACATACCGCCACAAGTTCATCAGCCTTTGTTGCTGGAGGTGGTACAAGTACCTTGATCATATCGGCTTGCAGGTCGCCGTCAGTTAAACGTGCAGGGATTGTAATCGTTAGATCTGCATTCACCATTAGCTCATAGTACAACGCGTTTTGCGCCATCTTCGGCAATACACTAAAGATTTCAAGACCCGATTGATACCCTAAGTGTGCAGCCTGAACCTGAGCCCACGTCTCTGCATCATACTCGCCTTGTGGAGAAGCGTTATCTAGCAGCGTTGCAAGTTTTGGATAATCTTCAGTACCTAAGGCTTCTTTTACTGTCTCATAGAATGACAATGCACTTTGTAATACATCATTGTCATGCTTCCAGATAGATTCTGCAGCAGGTAAATCTTCTCGATAATCCATATTGAGGAAATGATAAGTTTCATCTAACACTTCAATTGGATTCTTCAACCACTCAACATTGTCGCCTTTAAAACGAACATTCGCTTTATTCAAACTTAACCAACCGGATAAGTTATGAGGCTCCGCTAGCAGGTTATCCATAGGGCGTAGCAGTAGACTTGTCTTACGTGCCATCGCATTATCAATACCTTTTAGAGCATCCGTTAACGTATCGTCATCACCATGGGCTGCAGCCACTTGCTTACGATACGCTGCCACTAACTGCTTGAACGCATGTTTAGCATCAAACTCATTAGCTTCTTTCTTTAACAATCCCACCATCGTGAGATAAGGCATGATAAAGCCAGTAGTTGACTTAGCATTAACATTCTCTGCTAAGAACCAATGAACAAGACCGTAGTGGAATGCCAAGTTAGTCGCTAGGTTCTCACCGGTAAGTTTGGTGCGACGTAACACGTCAGACAACCGAATATAGCTATCACGACGACCATCACCTGTTGTTAACAACAACGCGATATTTGAATCGTAAGCACCCGCCAAATGATACTTAATAAAACGACCACTATCCGGGTTACGCAGAGAAATACCCTGATCATCACGAATCTCGCCTTCACGAGGTGCAGACCAAAAGTTAATCACACCACCAGCATGAGGCTTAAGCGCTCGATTGGTTGCGTTCAGGCGAGCTTCAACAGAAGCATGCTCACGCTCAATACGTTCAGGCTTTGGCAGCGCCTTTTTAAATTTCGCGATCAACGTCATGGCCTCTACAAGAGAGTCCACAATGAAGTAGTCATTTTTGTCTTCAGGATTAGTAAACTTTAACGAGTAACACAATTCAGATACACGATGCTCTACCTGGATACGAGTATTCATTTCCATAAAGAAGTGCATTTCTTTATCAACAATACACTCAAAAGTAGAAACCGAATCCAGGCCTACCGCCAAACCAAAACGCTCAGACTCATCTTCCATTTTCACCAAAATATCAAGATCCGTCTTTAGTGCTTCAGCTTCTTCTTTACGCCCCGCAGTTTCTGCACTGGCGATAGAAGCAGCCAATGCTTCACGGGTCTGCGACACTTCAAGTAATTTCTGCTCGTGCATCTGAAGAGAGCAATCACGAGCTCCCAACGTCATACACCACTCACCGTTACCAATAACTTGAATTTCTTGGTGACGGGTAGTTTCAATATTTAGCTCAACCAGAATATTCTTGTTGTCGCCAACACCATTGGTTTTTACTTCGTTCAAAATCTCAATGAACAATTCAGGCGCTTTTAAAGACGCTTCAGTAATACGAGCATCCAACTCACCTTCATAAAATGTTGGTGCTTTTAAGATACGTTGACCTTTACCACCACCACCACCGATCGCTTTTAAACGGATTCGATTTTCAGGAAAACGCTTAAATGTTGCAGCAACCTGAAGTTTTAGCTCTTCACTGATTTCCTCAACAGAAAGCAAATCAAGCCCTTTGCGATACGATGCAAACAACACGTCATCAGCAACATCTTCTAGTTTTTCTGCTTCAAAAGCAGACGCATCAACCTCAAGGTCATTATCTTTAGTGATAGCTTTTAGGCCGGCTAAATCCTTAACCTTTTTAACCAAGGTGATCGCAGTGAGGTTATCAACACCCGGCGTTACACTTACACCGCACTCTAGAGCGGTTCGCTTAGCCTCATCTTTGGCGCCAGCGCTACGTACCGTTTGTGAGCAAGGGCCAATAAACGTCAAACCTGCTTCTTCAAAAGAACGTACAAGTTCTTCTTCTTCCGCCATAAAACCATAACCAGCAAATACACAGTTATAGCCGTTATCTTTAGCGATAGAAATAATCTGTTGGATACGCTGAGTACGCTCTTCTTTATCCGCACCGGTATAATCAGGTACACGGTGTACTCGATTAGGATCCGTCAACTGGCGCAACTCAGGAGCCAAAGCGTTGTTATACGTAATGGAATCTTTTTCAGAAAGAAGAATACCGTAATAGGTCATCCCCATCTCTTCCCAGACGTCCATCACTTCTTTACGAATAGGGCCACGACAGATAATTAACGGTCGCATATCTTCACAGCTATATTGCTGTACCCACTGGCTCTGTTCACCGTTACGACGACGGTTCTTATTTACCAAAGGGTTATCCAAATAAAAATCAGTTTGCTTAGTCACTTCTCTAACCCCTTAGTGGAATTCACGCTGCACAGATGTCATTGGCTCAACTTTATAAGTACGCAATAAAAACGCTAAGCTTTCGCCTAAACTACTGCGTAAATCTGTTGGCATAACCAAATGCGAAATCGAGCCTAAGCTCAAAGCTTCTTTCGGGTTCATCAGCTCTTTTTCATACTGAGTGCCCAATGCCGCCTCTTGCTCTTTTAACCAAGCATCCACATCAGCTTCAGCTTGCTTTTGCGCAGTTTCTTGTGCCATACCGCCAGCCACTAATGCTTTGGCCTGATCAGTAATACGAGCAGCCAAAGAAGCACGAATTTTCCGCAACTCTTTCTTGAATACAAATTCTTTACCAGCCGGCCCCATTACCGCTAAACGGGTTGTAGGCAATGCCATAACCACATCAGCACCCGTTGCATAACTGTTAAACGCTGCATATGCGCCGCCGTATGCGTTACGAACAATTAACAACATACGCGGGGTGCGCAAATCAATAATTGCATCCAACATTGAACGACCAGCTTGAACGATACCGCGACTTTCTTGGTCCGTACCCGGCAAAAAGCCAGTGGTATCTTCAATAAATAAAACCGGAATATTGTAGATATTACAGAAGCGAATAAAACGTGCATTTTTTGTCGCCGCATCACAATCAATCTGACCAGATGCCACCGCACTGTTGTTGGCAACAAATCCAACAACGTTGCCTCCAAGACGACCGAAGGCACATACCGTGTTCTGCGCACGCGTTTCTTGCATTTCAAAGAAATCGCCATGATCACAAATTTGCTGAATTAATACACGAATATCCAACGGTGTATTAAACCCGGTTGGAGAATTGAACGCTTTCTTCAATAAAATATCCGCATCCCATGTCTTACGATCAAGGGGATCTGATGTTTCAAGAAAGGGTGCAGGTGATGCGCTGTTATTGGGGATATAACTTAATATCTCCTTCACTTTACGCAGCGCACTAACTTCATCAGCAACAATAAAATCGGTAACACCGGATTGGCTATGAACACCAGGGCCGCCCAACTCATCAGCCGTTACATCTTCACCTAATACTGATTTAACAACACCGGGGCCAGTTAGACCAAAGAAGGTATCTCGCGGCTGAATAATAAAACTGCCTTGGCGCGGCAAATAAGCACCACCACCCGCATTGTAACCAAACATACACATGATGCTTGGCACTACACCACTGACTTTACGTAATGCAGTGAAAGCTTCTGCATATCCATCAAGGCCACCAACACCGGCCGGTACATAAGCACCCGCACTGTCATTCAGACCAACAAGAGGAATACCACGCTCTCCTGCTAATTTAATCAAATTAGCCAGCTTTCGCCCATTTGTTGCGTCCATTGATCCCGCACGAACCGTAAAATCATGGCCATATACCGCAACATCACGCCCATCAATATCTACGATAGCTGTTACTAAGGAAGCTCCGTCAAGGTTTTTACCCCAGTTTTGATAAAGAACGATCGGCTCTTTATCCGTCAACACCTTGATACGCTCCCATACGGTCATGCGCTTCTTTTGATGCTGGCGCTCAATGGCAACAACCCCTGCCGCGGTTTGAGGCCGCAGCATCAAATCATGGCCTTCTGCTAAGGCTTCTTCATATATTCCTGGAGTGCGATTAATCTCTCCCGGAACTTTAAATTCTACGGATTCTGGCTCTTGGAACGGATTGTCCAGAGATGGAACGACTTTATTGTTGGTACCCATAAGCTCTCTGTCTCTCTGATAGCATGACATCAAGGGTGAA
>MAAC01018480.1_pt1 | contig 28364 bp, 37 predicted proteins | sample 1115981 | NCBI WGS metagenome assembly MAAC01 (sample SAMN04961126, study PRJNA320927) | seawater metagenome | isolation source: sample BD02T64 sea water enriched with oil for 64 days | place: USA:Gulf of Mexico | collected 2013-07-27
GCCTCGGCTGCTGCGGTGGTCCTGTTTGAGATCATTCTGAACGGAACCGCGATGTTCAACCATTCCAACCTGCGCCTGCCCCTGCCGCTGGATCGCATCCTGCGGCGGGTTCTAGTGACCCCCGATATGCACCGCGTGCACCACTCGACCCGGCGCGAGGAACACGACAGCAACTATGGCTTTGCGCTGGCGATCTGGGACCACCTGCTCGGCACCTACCTCGCCCAACCCGCCAAGGGTCACGACAAGATGACCGTCGGGCTGCAATGGCAAAACGGCAGCCCTGCCCGATTGGGTTGGAGCCTGCTGCTCCCCTTCAAAGGTAAATGATGCTGGAGCAGTTGAACGTGATGGTGCAGGCACAAGGCCTGGAGATCCACGGAACCCTGCATCCCCGCCAAACCCCGGTCACTGGGCTAAAGACAGGCACACTGGTATTGCTTGGCACCGAGGGTGCCTTCTGGCCCATCTTCAGCACATCAGCAGAGGCACAGGATGGCAAGCCGGACCCAGTTGATCGCTGGTCCAGCCGGGTAATCGACGCCTTGGCCGAACAGTTTTCCGCCGCCGCGTATTTCCCTTTCGGAGGCCCACCCTATGCGCCCTTCATAAACTGGGCGCTGGCATCCGGGCGTGCCTTTTCCTCGCCATCACAGATGATGGTGCATGATCAGGTTGGCCTGATGACCTCGTACCGTGGGGCCCTGCATTTCGACGCGGAATGGGACATTCCACCGCCTCCGCTCGACCGTTCTCCCTGCGATAGTTGCAGCGACAAGCCCTGTCTCAGCACCTGTCCGGTCGGAGCCCTGGTTGATGGTGGTCCCTACGATCTGGGGGCCTGCCACGACTTTCTGGGCAGTGATGCCGGCACGCCTTGTATGGATCAGGGTTGCCAGGCCAGACGCGCTTGTCCGCTTAGTTCCGGCGCAAATCGAGATTTTTCTCAATCTTCTCATCATATGCACTATTTTCATTCCTTATGACCCACACATTGATTCTGACCCGCCACGCCAAATCCGCCTGGGACAGCTCTGCGCCCAGCGATCATGCCCGCCCCCTGAATAAGCGAGGGCGCCATTCTGCCACCGCTCTGGGATTATGGCTCAAGGAAAGGGGACATGTGCCGGATCAGGTGATTTCCTCGCCTTCGCAACGCACCCGCGAAACCTATGAGCGGATGCAGTTGCAAGCCCCGGCAGCCTTTGTTGAACGGTTGTACCACGCCAGCGCCGACATCATTTTCCAGGTCCTCAGCGAGGCTGAGCGCCCCTGCACAATGATCCTGGGCCACAACCCTGGCATCGGCACATTTGCCCGCAACATTGCCGCACAAGCGCCAGATCACCCTCGGTTTTTCAACTACCCAACTGGGGCAACGCTGGTGCTGCAATTCGATATTGCGCGCTGGGGAGACCTGCAATGGGGCAGTGGAACGTCGGTAGATTTTGTGGTCCCGCGTGAGCTGTTGGTGGAATAAGACCCAACCGGCGGTGCGTGCAAGCACACACCAGAGTCTGCCAGTGTCTATTCAAACAAAAAGGCCGGGCGCTGTGCCCGGCCTTTTCTATTGTCGCGTTTTGCAGTCCGGGTCAGTGACCCAGAATTTGGCTCAGGAACAGTTTGGTGCGTTCGCTCTTTGGATTGTTAAAGAACTCTTCGGGTTCATTCTGTTCCACAATCTGACCGGCATCCATAAAGATAACCCGGTTCGCCACCTGACGGGCAAAGCCCATCTCATGGGTCACCACCAACATGGTCATACCCTCTTCGGCCAGCTCGATCATGGTGTCAAGCACCTCTTTGATCATCTCCGGATCCAGCGCCGATGTGGGTTCGTCAAACAGCATGATACGCGGTTTCATGCACAAAGAGCGGGCAATCGCCACCCGCTGTTGCTGACCACCAGAAAGCTGACCTGGGTACTTGCTGGCCTGCTCTGGAATCTTGACCTTCTCGAGGAAATGCATCGCCGTTTCTTCAGCTTCCTTCTTGGGTGTTTTACGCACCCAAATCGGAGCCAGCGTTAGGTTCTCTAGGATCGTCAGATGCGGGAAAAGGTTGAAGTGCTGGAACACCATCCCCACTTCGCGACGGATCTTGTCGATGTTTTTCAGATCGTTCGACAGAACGGTCCCATCCACAGTGATCTGACCCTGCTGGTGCTCTTCCAGCGCGTTCAGGCAACGGATCAGGGTTGATTTCCCCGAACCCGAAGGCCCGGCGATCACAATCCGTTCGCCTTGGTTGACGGTCAGGTTGATATCACGCAGCACGTGAAACGCCCCATACCACTTGTTCATATTGTTGATTTCGATCGCAACCTGATCCGAGACTTGCATCTTGGAACGGTCGATTTCGCGTGCGGTAGCCTGTTCAGACATCTGTCGAACTCCTTAACGGTGGCCAGTCTGAAGCTTGCGCTCCAGATACATGGAATAACGGGACATAGAGAAACAGACGATGAAGAACAGGAACGCGATGAACGCGAACAGTTCCCAGTAGATGCCGTTCCAGGAGGTATCAGCGCGGATGGCGCTAGCCAGTCCGATCACGTCAAACAACCCGATAATCGACACCAGAGTCGTATCCTTAAAGATCCCGATGAATGTACTTACGATGCCCGGAATGGAAACCTTCAGGGCTTGCGGCATGATGATCAACCGCTGTGCCTGCCAGTAATCCAGCCCCAGGCTGTCTGCGCCTTCGTACTGCCCACGTGGCAGCGCCGCCAGACCACCCCGGATCACTTCGGCCATATAGGCCGCCGAGAACAGGGTCATCATGATCATCACCCGCAGGATGATGTCAAAGTTGGTGCCAGGCGGCATGAAGATGTTCAGCAGCAGCGAGGCCACAAACAGCAACGTAATCAGTGGAACACCCCGAATGAACTCGATAAAGCCAACGCAGAGTGCCTTGACGATAACCAGATCAGACTGACGACCCAAAGCCAGAACCACCCCAATTGGCAACGAAGCACCAATTGCGACAACACCCAGCAGGATCGCAATCATGAACCCACCAAACTTGCGGGATTCCACGGCCTCTATGCCAATGGGAAGCACCGAAGACAGACCGTCAGACACGTAACCAGACAGCACAAGCCACCAGATAACCGCAGCTGCAACCGCCGCAATCATCGTCACAAGTTCGCTCATATGGTCCTTACCGAAGCGCAGGACAACAAAACCGATCACAAAACCAAGCGCGGCACAAATTGGCGGCCAGATGGTTCCGCCCCACATCAGCCAAGGCATCAGGAAGGGATAGACCGCAGTGAACATCAACGGATTGGGAAGACGTTTTGCACCCTGCGCAATCTGTTCAGCCCGATCGGATCCGGAAAGAGTAACCAGTTGGTACCCAATAAAGAGGGTCGCGGCCGCAAAGCCGATGCGCAGGATCCAAACAAAGATCGAAGCATCCATCAACATCGCAGTGACAAAGAATGCCAGTGCCAACAGGAACCAATTCATCCGACGCGAGATCATGTTGAACAGAATCGGCGTCAAAGCCAACAGCAACAATACCAAAGCAAGGATAGGACGCCCGTACAGATAGCTTGGATAGAACCCAAACAATAACTGCAGCCAACGCTCGTTGATGACCCCCCAGCAGGCATGACCATGGGTTCCACCCCAAGTCGCATTCATGATCTCCCGACATTCGGTCAGGGACCCGGCGTTCCAGACGGATAGGAACACCCAAGGCAGAATACCGGCCAGAACATAATAGATCGCATAGAGCGACAGGACTGTCAGAATGCCATTGATCCAGCTCGAGAACAGATTGTGCCGCAACCAGCCGATGACACCAACTTCAGACCCAGGTGGGGCCTGCTCTGGCAGCATCTCTGTGCGGACAAAAGAAACATCACTCATATTACCGCTCCACCAGTTTGACACTATTGTTATACCAGTTCATCACCCCGGAAATGCTCAGTGAGATGACCAGATATACTGCCATCAGCATCATCACACATTCCAGTTCGCGACCGGTCTGGTTCATGGTGATACCGCCCAAAGTGCCGGTGATATCCATGTAGCCAACGGCAATTGCCAGCGACGAGTTCTTGGTCAGGTTCAGATAGTTTGAGATCATCGGTGGGATGATAACCCGCAGCGCCTGCGGCAAGATCACCAGGCGCATTGTCCGGCTCGACCGCATTCCTAGCGCAGAGGCCGCCTCTGATTGACCGGTTGAAATCGCAAGAATACCCGCGCGCACGATCTCGGCGATGAAGGCTGCCGTATAAAGCGACAGTGCCAACCACAGGGCAATCAGCGAGTTACGCATGTGAATGCCGCCCTTGAAGTTAAAACCCTTCAGCTCGGGATAGCCCAGGTGGAACCCCAGAACGATCATCAGAACAAGTGTCGGCCCAAACAGCAAACCCAGCAGAACATGCCAGGTTTTTGGACGATCACCGGTTTCTTCCTGAATGGCATTGGCCCGTGCGGTAACCTTGCGCATGCCAAAGATGCTCAACCCCAACACGATCAGGAAGGCAACCAGATCCATCGAGATGTTAAACCGTAGTGCCATGTCGCCTAGGACGTGAATGTCGCCCAGGCTCCGCGAGAACAGCGGCTCGGGAATATAGACACCGCGATTGGTGACCGCGACAGTGTTGAACAAATCCATCGTCGCGGTGGGGGTATCGCCCTTGAACGCGCGAGGCATCGGCAGGGTTTCGATCAGAATGGCCATCGCCAGAATGATCCACAGCAGAACCGGCACATTGCGGAAGGTTTCCACATAGACGGTCATGATCCGCGCGATCAGCCAGTTATTGGACAGTCGCATAACGCCAACAAACACGCCCACGATGGTAGCAGTAATGCAGCCCAGCACAGCAACGACCAGGGTGTTCAGCAATCCCATCAGCGCGGCGCGGATATGGCTGTCTTGGCTGTCATAGTCCAGCAAGCGCTGGTTGATGTCATAACCCGCCGTGTCGCTCAGGAAACCAAACGAAATCGGCTTGCCTAGCGTGTTCAGGTTGATGATTGCATTGTTAATAAGCCAAGCCGCCAGAAGCATGAACGCAAACATTGCGATGACTTGGATTGTAGCTGACCGATACCGTGTATCGTAAAGGAGCATCGATAGTCGAAACGACTCCTTTGGTGGGTCAGTGAGTATTGTCATGACCTAGAAATCCCCATGGCTGTCGGACTGATTTTTTTCGGCGGGGTTAGGTCCCCACTCGTCGACGATCCGAAGCGTTCAATAGATAAGAAAAGGGCGCAGGGGTTACCTGCGCCCTTTCCCACTAAGTGTTTAGCGGAACGGTGGTGAGTAGATCAGACCGCCATTTGTCCACTGTGCGTTCAACCCGCGCGCCAGACCAATCGGAGTTTCTTCGCCGATGTTCATGGCAAAGATTTCACCGTAGTTACCACCGGACATGATGGCAGCTTTGGCCCAATCAGCGTCCAGACCCAGCATCGCGCCCAGAGTACCTTCGGTACCCAGCAGACGGTTGATTTCTGGGTTGTTGGTGCCAGCAGTCATCTCAGCGATGTTTGCCGACGTCACACCCAGCTCTTCAGCTGTGACCAGTGCGTTCAGAGTCCAGCGAACAACATCGCCCCACTCGTTGTCGCCGTGACGGACCAATGGGCCCAGCGGCTCTTTGGAGATGATTTCTGGCAGCAGAACGTGATCAGCTGGTGCTTCGAATGTGGCACGAGTAGCGGCCAGACCGGAAGCGTCAGTGGTGTATACGTCACATGCGCCAGCCAGATACTGCTGCTGACCTTCGGCGTTTGTTTCGATTGGAACCGGCTCGTAGCTGATGTTGTTCGAGCGGAAGAAGTCCGCCAGGTTCAGCTCGGTGGTGGTACCGGTTTGGATACAAACAGTCGCACCGTCCAGTTCAGTCGCCGAGGACACACCCAGGTCTTTGGGGACCATGAAGCCTTGGCCGTCATAGTAGTTGACGCCAACAAAGGTGAACTTCAGGTCAACATCGCGCGAGAAGGTCCATGTGGTGTTACGGGCCAACATGTCGATCTCGCCAGAAGCCAGCGCGGTGAAGCGTGTCTTACCGGTAGTCGGAACAAATTCAACGGCCGTGGGATCACCCAGAACAGCAGCAGCAACGGCACGGCAGATGGAGACGTCGAAGCCACCCCATTCGCCATTGGCGTCGGGTGCAGCAAATCCAACCAGACCGGTTGTTACGCCACAGTTCAGTTTGCCACGGGCTTTGACATCGTCAAGTGTACCAGCAGCGGCCACGCCAGCAGCCAGACCAGCTACAGTGAGCGCACCCAAAAATACGGTTTTTTTCATTTTTACCTCTTCCTGATATTTCCGCCTTAGGTGGCGGATTGTTCCCGACACCAGCAATGTCGGAAAAATGGACTGAAATAGGTTATTCCCCTAATTCGACGTTAAGTCTGGGTAATTCATCAACACTCGTCAAGTGGGGGATCATGAAATTCGATGGTCGGATTGCGAACTCTTCCAATGCTATTTGGACTTACTATGTCGCAAACCGCGCAATCCGCGTCGCAAACCAAGACGTCGGCAGTCTTTTTTGACGTCAACAAAAATCGTAAAATCGTTTAGCGTGAAGAAAAGCCAGCCGTTTAATTTCAGTATCAGCCTGAGCCTCGTCATCCGGGCCCCACTGCTCTTCCTGCCACAGCTCGTCCAAACGCGATAACGCCCAGATCTCGGCCGCGCCGCGCCAATCAGCCGCCGCCGCAAACCCAAGGATCAAAGACCCCGACATGCTGACCAAGTCATGAAAAGCGGCCAATTGGAACGCTGACAGAGCCTGAACCCGTGTCCGCAAGCTCTGCAGGGCTTTTGCATCTTGTGGTTGATGTTGAATGCCTTGACGTAGGATCAAACGAACTCCCAGCTCTGTTGCCGCCCAATCCAGCGCCGGATTCCAACGCTCATTTTGGCGTTGAACCAGCTCAATCGGACTCTCGGCCCGATAGCACAACAGGTCGGAATCGCCATATTCTGCTAACATGTCAGCGACTTCAATATGCTGGATCTGTACTTTGTCCAGCGCGGCATTGGCCGACCGGGTGCAGGGCATAGTATGTGGATTTACCGCGCCGTCCTGGGCCCGCCATTCTTCTGCAATCGCCTCGGCCATGGCCCGAGTCGGCAAAGACAACACAGCCTTAGCGGGTGTTTTCACCTGACGGCCATCCAATTCGATCGCGAATCGGCCCTCTGATTCGGTCACCGAGACCTGCTCCCAGAACCGTTTCTGCTTCCATGTGCTCATGATTCAGGCCTTCCAAAGTCGCTGCAACAGCGGCGCCAATTCGGCAAAACTACCGATAATGTGATGTGCACCCAGCTGATCCGCGGGATGATAGCCCCAGTCCACCGCAATCGTCGTCACCCCGGCAGCGAGCCCCATGTCGATGTCATAACTGGTGTCACCAATCATCACCGTATGCTCCGGCGCAACGCCAGTTTCTGACATCGCAGTATGGATCATCGAGGGGTGTGGTTTAGACGGGTGAAAATCGGCTGATTGCCGGGTCACAAAGCAGTTCAATTCATGCGTAGAAATCACCGCATCCAACCCGCGCTGGGATTTCCCGGTGGCGACCCCCAGCAGGTATTCTGGCACCGCATTCAACGCCATCAGCATCTCAGTTGTGCCGGGATACAGGGGCGAATGCGCCGCACCTGTGGCCTGACGAGACACCATGTACGAGGACTTATAGCCCTCAACCAGTGCGTCGCAGGTGGCCGCATCAGCGCCGGGGGCCAGTTTTGCCATCGCCAAATCCAGCGATAGCCCTACAATCGACAGGATCGCCTCTCGCGCTGGTGCGGCATAGCCAACTTTGGCAAAGGCCTCACCCATGGCGCCGGTGATAGCGACCTGGCTGTCCACCAGGGTGCCATCCATATCAAACAGGACCAGTCGCAGGTCTGCGCTCATTCCTCTATCTCAAACGGATCTTCGGGCACATCTTTGGGATTCCACTGGAAATAGTCCCAGGTGTCTTGCATGTGCGGCGGCAGCGGCGCGGTGATGTGCAGCACCGATTTATTGACCGGATGCTCAATCTTCAGACTGCGCGCATGCAGATGCAGCCTTTTCGAGATATCACCGCCCAGCTGTGCGCCCCAGCCATCGCCCATGTTTTCCTGGCTTGAGCCACCGTATTTGCCATCCCCAACAATGGGATGACCCAGCTCGCCCATATGGGCACGCAGCTGGTGGGTGCGTCCGGTGATCGGCTGCAGCGCCATCCACGCCGCGCGTCGACCTGCGGGCTCTAGCACAACATAATCGGTGATCGCCTTTTTGGCGCCCGGCGTGTCGTCGATGTCGCGTGGGTGGATGTTGTACATCTTCTCGCCCTCACCCTTATCACCATGCCCAAACCCCTTGACCAAACCGGTCTTGATCATACCGAGCTTGGGATGCGGCACTCCGGCCACCACCGCCCAATAGATTTTCTGGGTCTCACGGTGGCGGAACGCAGCGGTCAGCGCCTTGGCCGACAGCCGATCCCGCGCCAGCAGCAACACACCCGACGTGTCCTTGTCCAACCGGTGCACCAGCTTGGGCTTATCCTCATAGCCAAAGCGCAGGGCCTCGGCCAACCCGTCCACATGGCGGCTTTGACCGCTGCCACCCTGCACCGCCAACCCATGCGGCTTGTTAAGGGCAATCACATGGTCGTCGCGGTAAATCACGCAGGACTGAATCAGCTTGATATCAGCATCCGAGAGGCGTCGCTCGGCGATGTCGTTGGGTTGGTGATCTTTGGCAGGCAGTGGAGGCACCCGCACCGTTTGCCCGGCCATCACCCGCGTCGAGGGTTTAACCCGGCCACTGTCGATGCGCAGATCGCCCTTGCGGCACATCTTCTCAATGCGCCCCTGGCTGACATGTGGAAACAGCCGCCGCAGCCAGCGATCCAACCGCTGATCCGTGTCGTCGTCCGAAACGATAATTTTCTGTACGCCGCTCATGTCAGCACCCCTCTTGCGGCCATCAGGCCTAGAAACAAACCGCCCACCGACAACCCGACCGACAGCGCCACATACAGGGCCGCATGCCCCAGCTGTCCGCGCTCGATCAAATTTACCGTCTCCAGCGAGAATGCCGAAAACGTGGTGAACCCGCCTAACAGTCCGGTCATCACAAAGGGACTGTAAATCCCAATCCCACGATGCGCTGCTGTCACGACAAAAGCCCCCATCAGAAAAGATCCAATGACGTTCACCGTGATGATGGCCAGCGGAATCGGGTGGTGCCCCAGCATACGGATGACTCCGATGCCCACCAAGTACCGGCACGCCGCGCCAATTGCGCCACCAAAGGCGACATGTAAGACTGTATAAAACATCGGCGGTCTCTCGCGCGTGGCGCGTCGGATGTCAAGTTTTGCCCGCCTTGCACCAGACGCAGAGCTTAGAACCGCCAATAGCACCCTGTGTAGGGTGTGTGCTTGCACGCACCTGCCCTTAGCTGTTGCGCTGCGTCCGTAACTTGGCAAAAAACTCAACCCGTCGTTTCAACTCACGTTCGAACCCACGTTCGACCGGTTGATACAACACCGGGTGTTTTACCCCGTCCGGGAAATAGTTCTGTCCAGAAAACCCATCCTCGGCGTTATGGTCATAGTCATAACCTTCACCATAGCCCTGCTCGGCCATCAGCTTGGTCGGCGCGTTCAGGATGTGTTTCGGAGGCGGTGCACTGCCGGTCTCTTTGGCGAGCCGACGCGCAGCCTTGTAAGCCATGTAGCCCGCATTGGTTTTAGGGGCCAAAGCCAGATAGATCACCGCCTGCGCCAGGGCCAGCTCACCCTCGGGGCTGCCGATGCGTTCATAGGTTTCCCAGGCCTGCAGACAGACCGCCTGCGCCTGCGGGTCAGCCAGTGCAATATCTTCAACCGCCATCCGGGTCAGACGACGCGCCAGATACCGAGGATCCTCGCCGCCCTCCAGCATGCGCGCATACCAGTACAGTGCCGCATCCGGATCTGATCCACGCACAGATTTGTGCAGTGCTGAAATCAGATTGTAGTGTTCGTCACCGGATTTGTCATATTTTGCCGCCCGTCGCATCAACCGGGTAGCCAGCGTATCCCGGTTTAGCGGTTCATTCACCTTCCATGCCGAGACCTGTTCAATCAGGTTCAGCAAAGCGCGACCGTCACCATCGGCCATTTCCTGTAGCGCATCACGGGCATCTGCAACCAGCGGCAGCGCACGGCCCAGCTCTTGTTCGGCACGCTGGGTCATTAACTCGAGATCCGCCAGCGACAATCGTTCCAGCACCAATACCTGCGAGCGGCTGAGCAGCGCGGCGTTCAACTCGAAACTTGGGTTTTCGGTGGTGGCCCCGACCAGCAGGATGGTGCCATCCTCCATATGCGGCAGGAACCCGTCCTGCTGGGCCTTGTTGAAGCGGTGTACCTCGTCCACGAACAGCAAAGTTCCGCGCCCGTTTTGGCGCCGGATCTTGGCGGATTCGAACACCTTCTTCAGGTCGGCCACACCGGAAAAAATCGCGCTGATCTGGACAAAATGCAGATCAGTCTCATCTGCCAGCAATCGCGCAATCGTGGTCTTGCCCACCCCTGGCGGCCCCCAGAATATCAGCGAGGACAGCGACCCAGACGCCAGCATCACGCCAAGTGGTGCCTCGGGGCCCAGCACTTGAGCCTGACCAATCACCTGTGCCAGAGACTGCGGCCGCAAGCGGTCAGCCAGAGGCCGGTTGGGTTGCGGCTGGTCCGCCTGCGTTGCGCCGGTGTCGAAAAGGTCTGCCATGGTTACAACCGGAACCTCAGGTTCAGTTTCTGACCGCCCCGCAGCAGGTCCAAGTTCAAGCGTCGCCCCGGATCTGTCAGCAGGTCAGGCACATCGCTGGTTTCGACCACAACATTTCCATTGATCGTCTGCAGCACATCGCCGGGCCGCAGTCCCGCCCGCGCACCGTATTGCCCCGGATCGGTGATCACCACACCTTCGGCATTCAGAGGCAGGCCCAGTCGAATGATCACCAAAGGGTTGATCCGCGCCACGGTCAAGCCAGGCAAAACGGAGGTCTTGTTCAACTGCATCGGCTGCGCTGGCGGTGTATTGGGGGCCATCATCATCATGACTTCAAGTACCTCAACCTCTGTGCCGCGCACCCGGCTGACCTGAGCCTTGCTGCCCATGCCAGCAATCGACATACGAAAGGCCATCTCGGACGGGGAATTGACAATTTCATCACCCACCGAGGTGATTACATCGCCCACCTTAAATCCGGCCGCGACAAAGGAACTGGCCGGGTGCAGATCCGAGATCACCATACCTTCGGGCCGCTCCATCCCAAGCGAGGCCGCCAGATCCGCATCCACCGGCTGACCGGACATCCCCGCCCAAGGGCGCTGGAACTCTTCGGCACCGCCTTGCGCCTGATGCATGAATTCACGCACCAAATTAGCCGGAATGGCAAAGCCAATACCGTTGGAGCCGCCCGAGCGGCTGAGGATACGAGTGTTGATACCGATAAGGTCGCCGTTGACGTCAATCAGCGCGCCCCCTGAGTTGCCAGGGTTAATCGCCGCATCCGTCTGAAGATAGTAGCCAAAACCTTCGCCGGTAGCGGTACCTGTTCGAGCCAGACCGGAAATGATGCCGCTACTGACGGTTTGGCCAACACCAAAGGGATTACCGATGGCCAGTGCCAGTTCTCCGACTTCGACCTGATCACTGTTGCGCAGGTCGAGGTAAGGCAGATCTACCGCCTCTTCCAGCTGAAGGATCGCCAGATCGCTGGCCTGATCAGCCAACACAACCTGCGCGTTGTACTCACGCCGATCCGTAGTTACCACGCGGATGTCCGTTGCCATGCCAACAACGTGATAGTTTGACACCACGATTCCGTCGGCCGATAGGATAACCCCCGAACCCAGCGAGTTCTGCACCCTTAGTTGCGGCTTATGTAACCCCTGAAAGAACTGATCAAAGAAGGGATCATTTGAGAACGGCGTGCGCTGGCGTTCCTGGGTGATGATTTTGGCATAGATATTCACAACCGCAGGCGCGGCGTCTTTGACCAATGGCGCAAAGCCCAGACTGATTTCAGCTTGCGAGCTGGGTACTTTGGTCTCCGCCTGCAGCGGCGCTGCGGCAATAACGATAAGGGCAATGAGGGCTGCGCGGATCATGTTGGCTCCAGAATAGATGTCCTTAGGATATGCGGGGGCGATGGGGCAATTGCAAGCTTGGCTCTTGTCTAAGAACAACAGCAGGGGCGCTGCCTCCCTTGGCTCGGCCCTTCCGGATGCAGGGGACAAATTGGCGATTTTGTGCTATCCTACCGCGAATAGGCAGCCCCCATTGTCGAGGTTCAGACATGGGCGGGCTTGTGTGCACCTGTCAAAATAGAGGAGATTGGAAATGCTTTGGTTGCTTGTCCCAAAATTTGCGTTGCTGCTACTGGCGGGCGCGATTGCGCTGGAATTTGCCGGACGAAACGCATCGAAACGGCCGTTTTCAAGACATTCATTAAACAAGCGCCGTTGGGATGATCCCAATAACAAAGACAAATTGGATGCGGCCGTGCCGAGCAGTCTGTCTTGCTCGGGCATCATGCTTGGCCACGAGAATTTCTACCTGATTTCAAAAGACCCCGCGGTTCAAACAAAACTTTTGTCAGGGCCAGTTAGCCCTTAAATACCGCGCCGGCCTGAACGAAGCGGCGCCCACCAAAAATTGGGTTTAGACGGGCTTGCTCGCTGCAGCGTTCAGCGGCAGCCAACCAACAAAAAAGCCCCCGCTCCGGATGGAACGAGGGCTTTGGACACTCGGGATCTAAGATCCGGAGGTCCTATTCGTCAGCGGCAACTTCTGCAGCTGCAACGCGGGCTTTGTCGCCAGCACCTTTGGCATCGCGGTCGCGATCCACAAATTCGATGATCGCCATTGGCGCCATGTCACCATAACGGAAACCAGCTTTGATGACGCGAACATAACCACCGGTGCGGTCTTTGTAGCGTGGACCCAGGATGTCGAACAATTTGGCGACATATTGGTCTTGCTTCAGCTTGGACGAAGCCTGACGACGGGCGTGCAGGTCGCCGCGTTTTGCCAGCGTGATCATCTTTTCGATGATCGGGCGCAATTCTTTAGCTTTTGGCAGAGTAGTTTTGATCTGCTCGTGCTCGATCAATGAGCCGGCCATGTTACAAAACAGGGCTTTCCGGTGCTCATGAGTACGATTCAGGCGGCGATAACCACGTGCGTGACGCATTTTCTAATTCCTTCGTTATGTTTTGCTTTGTCTGGCAGCCGATGCGGGTCAGCTACTCTCCTTGGGGCATTGATGCCCAGATCTTCCCCACCAGTGTGGGCATTTTGGAGAGGGCTTTACGCCCTCTCCGATCTCTTGACCAGTCCTATTAGAACGAGTCTTCGAACTTTTTCGCCAGATCTTCGATGTTGTCCGGTGGCCAGTCCTCGACGTCCATGCCGAGATGCAGACCCATGCCCGAAAGCACTTCCTTGATCTCGTTCAGCGACTTGCGGCCGAAGTTCGGCGTACGCAGCATTTCTGCTTCGGTTTTCTGGATCAGATCGCCGATGTAGACAATGTTGTCGTTCTTCAGGCAGTTTGCCGAACGAACAGACAGTTCCAACTCGTCCACTTTCTTGAGCAGAAGCGGGTTGAACTCAAGACCATCGTCTTCGTCTGCACGAGTGGCAGACTCAGGCTCGTCGAAGTTCACGAAGATCGACAGCTGGTCCTGCAGGATACGGGCAGCAAAAGCCACCGCGTCGTCCGGCGTGATCGAACCATCGGTGTCGATTTTCATGGTCAGCTTGTCATAGTCCAGAACCTGACCTTCGCGGGTCGGCTGCACGTCATACGAGACCTTTTTGACCGGCGAGTAGATCGCATCGATCGGGATCAGGCCAATGGGTGCATCTTCCGGCTTGTTCTTGTCAGCCGAAACATAACCATTGCCAGTGTTCACAGTCAGTTCCATGAACAGATCAGCGCCATCGTCCAAGTGACAGATCACGTGGTCGCGGTTCAGGATCTCGATGCCAGCGCTTTCAGAGATGTCACCAGCGGTAACTACAGCTGGGCCTTTGGCGTTGATCGACAGCCGCTTGGGGCCTTCGACTTCCATCCGCAGGCAGACGCCTTTGAGGTTCAGAACGATGTCAGTGACGTCTTCACGTACACCAGCAACGCTGGAAAATTCGTGCAGAACGTTATCGATCTGGACGGATGTGATGGCAGCACCTTGCAGCGAGCTCATCAGAATACGACGCAGGGCGTTGCCCAGGGTCAGACCAAAGCCACGTTCCAGCGGCTCGGCTACAACAGTAGCCTGGCGTGCGGGGTCGTTGCCTGGCTTAACTTCAAGCTGTGTCGGCTTGATCAGTTCTGCCCAATTCTTATGGATCATGCGTTCCCTCCATTCCTGCCTGTACCCCATGTCCGATAGGTTCAGGCGCCCGAGGTTTCTAATGACAAACTGGGGCCCGCGAAATAACACGGGACCCCAGCGATAATGTGTGTCGCTTAGACGCGGCGGCGTTTCGGCGGACGACAGCCGTTGTGTGCCATCGGTGTTACATCACGGATCGAAGTGATGTTGAGGCCGATTGCGGCCAGAGCGCGCAACGCGGATTCACGTCCACCACCTGGGCCCTGAACTTCGACTTCCAAGGTTTTAACACCATGTTCCTGTGCTTTTTTGCCTGCATCTTCTGCAGCCAGCTGAGCAGCGTAAGGCGTGGATTTCCGCGAGCCCTTAAAGCCCATGGTGCCAGCCGAAGACCATGCAATTGCATTGCCCTGAACATCCGAGATGAGGATCTTGGTGTTGTTGAACGAGCTGTTAACGTGAGCAACGCCGGAGGCGATGTTCTTGCGCTCTTTTTTCTTCGTACGAGTCTTTTCGCGTGCCATTGATCAAACCCTCCCTTACTTCTTCTTACCAGCAATTGCCCGAGCGGGGCCTTTGCGAGTACGAGCGTTGGTGTGAGTCCGCTGACCACGAACAGGCAGGTTACGACGGTGGCGCAGGCCACGGTAGCAACCCAGATCCATCAGACGCTTGATGTTGATCTGTACGGAACGGCGCACATCGCCTTCGACTTCGATGTTTGCGTCGATGTGCTCGCGAATTTTCAAAACTTCGGCGTCGGACAACTCGTTTACACGACGGGTCATTTCGATGCCTACGGCTTCGCAAATGGCCTGAGCCGTGGTGTTACCGATTCCGGTGATATAGGTGAGGGCGATTGGAACCCGCTTTGCAGTCGGGATGTTTACGCCGGCAATACGTGCCACGTGATACGTTCCTTTTGTTGCGATTCCGTAGCTCCGGAACCTTTTTTCACAACACTTGACCATGGCAGTGACGCCGTTTGATCCAGTATTTTCGAGGTAGTCTTGCAGATGGGCGAACCCCATCCACAGGAATTGATTCCCGTTAGGGATGGGCTTGGGTATGAGGTATTTTCCAGATCGTCAACCCACCTTTTGGTTGACGCCACGGATCGCTGCTAGCGCCATCAAACCAATGGGGTCAATCAGTGCAGGAGTAGAACCGTGTTGGTTCCTCGGAGCCATCATACATCACTACAACACCTGGCTCGTCCTCTGTCATCAGAAAGGTAAACAAAGTAGGGGTGTAAAACGGCCCCGGTTCCTGGCAATGCCCCATGTGGGTTGTGGCCTGCCAGCCGTCCCAGTGGAACTTCAGGTCAGGTTGGAATTCACAAAAATACTCGAGCGAGCTGAAGCCAGAGTCGTTCAGAATCAAGCCACCGCTTCCCGCAAAGTCCAGATCCCCGTATTCCTGCTCCAACATATGACAAGAATTGGGATCATTCAGAAAGATCCGCTCGGCTGATACCGGGGCAGCAAGCAACAACGTCGCAAAGGTAAGGAAATGGCGAAATATCATTGGTTGAATTCCTGAATCAAAAAGGGGCTAAGAAAACCTAGCCCCAATTCATTATCAAATCACCAATGCGATGGATCAGCCCAGAATGGCCTCGATCGATTTTTGCACTTCGGTGATGTCGGCCAGACCGTTGACCGGACGCAAGTCGCCCTTGGCATAGTAATAGCCAATCAGCGGCGAGGTCTTTTTGTAGTATTCCATCAAACGCGTGCGCAGGCTTTCTTCGTTGTCATCCGCGCGCCGCACCATGTTGGTGCTGCCGCAGTTGTCACATTTGTCAGCCTCGGTCGTGGGTTTGGTATCGTCGTGATAGCCTTCACCACAATCGCCACAGGTGAAGCGGCCGGTGATCCGTGTGACAAGCGCATCGTCGTCGACCCGCATTTCGATCACGGTGTGCAGCGACTGGCCAAGCTTGGCCAGCAGAGCTGCCAGCGCATCGGCCTGAGCCAAAGTACGCGGAAAGCCGTCGAAAATGAAACCAGCGCCAGATTCGGCGGTCAGTTTCTCTTCGATCAGACCGATAACGATCTCGTCCGTCACCAGTTTGCCGGCATCCATGATGGCGGAAACTTTATTGCCCATCTCGGTGCCGCTGGATTTGGCCTCGCGCAGCATATCACCGGTGCTCAGCTGAACCATGCCACGGGTTTCGACCAAATGGCGGGCTTGGGTGCCTTTACCAGCACCCGGGGGGCCAAGCAGAATGATATTCATCGGCGAGATGGCCCCCGCTTATTGCGCTTCTTGTTCTTGCCGCGCAGCTGACTTTTCTCGATCAGGCCTTCGTACTGGTGTGCCAGCAAATGGCTTTGCGCCTGTTGAATGGTGTCCATGGTCACCGAGACAACAATCAGAACCGAGGTGCCACCGAAGTAGAACGGGATCGCAAACTGACCGCGCAGGATTTCTGGCAGCAGCATGACCAGCACCAAATAGCCCGAACCCAGAACCAGCACGCGGTTGACCACGTACTCCAGATACTCAGCTGTTTTCTTGCCAGGACGGATACCGGGAACAAAGCCATTCTGGTTCTTCAGGTTGTCGGCGACCTCTTCAGGTTTAAACGACACGTTGAAGGTGTAGAAATAGGCAAAGAACACGATCATCGACACAAAGAACAGCAGGTACAGCGGCTGGCCGGGGCCAAAGTTGGCCAACATCCAGGACATCACCGGACCACTGGTGGCCCCCGACGAGAAAGTCGAGATTGTAGTTGGCAGCAACAGCAGCGAGCTGGCAAAGATGGCCGGGATCACGCCTGCTGGGTTCACTTTAACTGGCAGGTGCGAAGAACCACCATCATAGACTTTCATGCCAACCTGACGGCGTGGGTACTGAATATGGATCTTGCGCAGGGCGCGCTCCATAAAGACCACGAACATGATGATGGCAACAACCATCACCAGCACCATCACGATAACAGCAGGGCTGATTGCGCCAGAGCGACCAGAGGCAAAGAACTGAGCCAGAGCCGCAGGCACTTCGGCGATGATGCCGACAAAGATGATCAGAGAGATACCATTGCCCAAGCCACGCTGGGTGATCTGCTCGCCCAGCCACATCAGGAACATGGTGCCGCCAACAAGCGTAATCATACAGGCAAGACGGAAATACATGCCGGGATCAGTGGCCAACTCACCTGCTTCGAGCGACACAGCCAGTCCATAGGACTGGGCAGTGGCCAGCGCCACGGTGCCGAAACGGGTGTATTGGTTGATCTTCTTGCGGCCCTGCTCGCCCTCTTTCTTCAACTGCTCCAGCGCCGGGACCATCGAGGTCAGCAGCTGGATGATAATCGAAGCCGAGATATACGGCATGATGCCAAGGGCAAAGATACCCATACGGCCAAGCGCGCCACCAGTGAACATGGAGATCATGCCGCCGATACCCTGGCCGGCCTGAGCCATAAATTCCTTTAGGGCGATTGTGTCGATGCCGGGAACCGGAATGAAAGTCCCCAGACGGTAGACAATCAATAGAGCCAAGGTGAACAGGATGCGATTACGCAGGTCTGTCGCTTTGCCAAGCGCGGACCAGCTGGTGTTCGCCGCCATTTGTTCTGCTGCTGATACCATGAATAAGGTCTCTTTATTGCGAAAACGCCGCCCTGAACCATTTTCCGGCTCGGGCGGCGTCAATTGGAAAACTGAAGACTATGTAAGCGGCATTGTTGCCGCTCACAAGCGCTTACTCAGCTGCGGCTTCTTTTGCCACGATAGTCAGTGCGCCGCCTGCTTTTTCGACTGCTTCAACGGCTGCTTTTGAGGCACCGGTCACAGCGATAGTTGCTTTGGCAGTGATTTCGCCTTTGGCCAGGACGCGGATACCGTCCAGCTTGCGACGAACAACACCTGATTCGATCAGGGCGTCTTCGGAGATCGAATTGGCATCAAGTTTGCCCAAGTCGATGAATTTCTGGATCAGGCCCAGGTTGATAACAGCAAATGCCTTGCGGTTCGGCTTGTTGAAGCCACGCTTTGGCAGACGTTGGTACAAAGGCATCTGACCGCCTTCAAAACCTTTGATCGCCACACCCGAACGGGATTTCTGACCTTTGATACCACGGCCAGCCATTTTACCGGTGCCGGAACCCGGACCACGGCCAACGCGCTTGCGTTTTTTGGTTGCGCCTGGGTTGTCGCTCAGTTCGTTGAGTCTCATATCGCTTCTCCTTAGCCGGATGTGACCCACGAAGCGTATTCGGGCCAACCACGGCATATAGTGATTTTGATTCTTATGGCCCGTATGGCCACCGGGTGCCTATAGACCTGTTGCCGGGTTGGGGCAAGGGTGGAAGGCATGGCTTGCGTTACTAGCTTGCGCACGCAACAGTTGCGCCACCTTAGGTTTTAACGACCTACCTTGCCCTGGAAAGACATGAGAAACTTATTTCCCAAGAAAACCAGCACCACCGGTAGTAACATACGCAGACTGTGGACGCTCGCATCTGTCGTAATGTGCCTCGTCATGTTGCTGGAAGTTGTTAACCCGGTATTTGTCGGGGACAGGCCGGCGATCGAGAAATTTGCGGCAGGAATTTTGATCTTGTGGTCCACCGCCTATTTCATCCTCGTCGTGGCCACGATCCCATTTTTAACATCCCATCATTTCTGGCCGAACCCTGTCCGCCTTGCGACTGACGCATCGGTCTCCATCGCACAAACCATTTTCGCCTTTGCGATTGCTTACAGAATTTATGGGATTGTCGGGCCCCCTGAAGAACTACCCCCATCGCCGTGGGATCATCTTTACTTTTCGGCGGTCACGTTTTCCACATTGGGCTATGGGGACTTCCGGCCGGATGTGGCCGCCCGTGGATTTGCAGCATTCCAATCAATCGTCGGAAACTTGCACCTAGGGATGATAGTTGGTGTTGCCTTTTTCGCCGCTCAACCCGAACGATCAGATAAACATCGCGACCACGATACCACTGGCAACTAAAAGAGCTGCGCCCATGATTGCGGTTCCGACGGTCTGAAGGATACGATAGTTTTTAGTTGTCAAAGTAACGCCTCCTCTTTGGCAGGGGGATTTCAAGTCCACATAACGGAATTATATGTCCAGATAGTGCATATATAGTACCTACAAGCTCATTTTCATAGTTATTTGTGACGACAACTGTCCGCCAAGGCCCCTGCCCTGTCGGTTATCATCGTGCTGCTTACTGTTTAACGGGTGGGCCGGATAAGAATGGCGGCGCCGCCGGGGTGGATACAGACGGGGACATGCCCCGCGCAAGGAACGGTTCAGATGCGCCCCCTTCTTTACGAAGGCCAGGCTCCGGGTGTGGGCCGGGGTGCCAAGCCCGGCTAGATCGCGATCAAATAGGAGACTACAACGCGCCGGTTTCAGATTCCTAAGCAGGGCGTCCGCTGACTGCGCAACGGGGCTAGCCTGCTGCGCCGTTCAGACACTGGGCCTCCCACTCGGTCAGGAACTCCATGATCTCGACCGAATCCTGCACGCGGGGCGACGGGCGCTGTGCCTCGGTCCGGCCTTGGGACAGGTTCTGTTCGACCATTTTGATCTGGTGGTAGAACGCGTCATGCCCGATTTCGACAAAGATATCCTCGACCACACCATCATAGGGGCACCATTGCAGATGGTTCGCGCCGGGCACGGGCAGCCACGGGTTGGTGACGAACCGCAGCACGCCCTTACTGCCGCTGATGGTAAAGCCATGCGCCATGCCGTAGCTGTCGGTGGATTGCAGACTAGCCAGCACGCCATTGTCAAACCGCGCCGTCATCGCCGCATCGCAGATGGTGCCGTCGTGGTCCGAGACATTGCCAAAGCCACTCATGCGGCGGGTCGCAAACATCTGCTCGCCGCACATGGTCTGCACCACCAGATGCATCAGCGAGGCCGGATAGCAGCCAAGATTATACAATGTGCCGCGCCCCAGCGGGTTGGTCACCTGCCAGATATCCGCCGCGTAGAAGCCATGGATCGCCCGCAGCTCTCCCAGCCGACCATCCAACAGGATCTCTTGCAGGCGTTGGTACAGGGGGTGGGCCAGATACATGTAGCCTTCGACAAAGAAGGTATTGGCCTGACGGACCGACGCGACCAGTTGATGCGCCTGCTCCATGGTGGTGGTCAGAGACTTTTCGCTGAGCACCGCCTTGCCCTGCGCCGCCGCCTGCGCTGTCAGTGTGTGATGCACGTGGTTGGGCAAGCCGATATAGGCAACGTCTACCGCTGGGTCGTTCAAAGCGTCGTCGTAACCGATGCTGTGGTGCGGGATGTCGAATTGTTTTTGAAACGCCTGCACTGTCTCGGGCTTGCGCCCCGCAACAGTCCACAGTTCAGAGCCGTCGCTGTGCTGGATGGCCTTGGCCACCGCGTTGGAAATGAACCCAGTCCCCAATATCGCCCACTTTAGCATCCTGCCCTCCTGTGTGTTTGCAAAGGACAAGGGCTAGAGAACTGCCCGGCAGAAGGCAAACCCAACGTGTGACCCCACAACAGAAAACGCCCCCGCAATGCGGAGGCGTTACTGGTCATTCAAACCCCGGGAGGAGGATAGGGTCGAACGAATTCCGGAATTACTTGCCGTATACGTGGATGCGAGAAATCTCGGCGATGTCGCAGCGACGGACACCGATGTCGGCCAACTCGCGGTTCTCAAGAGTATCCAGTTCGGCATATGTGCGCTTGTACTCGGCGTTCAATGCCCAGGCCTGCTTGGTGTCTTCGACGAGGCCACGGATGCGGGCGATGAAGTGGAAACCAGTGGAGGCGGTGTTGATGACGTGAGCCATGATATAGTCCTTACGTTGTTAGCCGAGACCCATTCCTCAGCTCTGTGTTCTGTTCTTGTGTGGTAAGGCTTAGATAAAGGTTCTGGTCGCGCTAACAACCGACAGTTCGGTCGCCCCGGTATGCGCTGGCTGCATGGGAAAGTTCATAATTCGTTCACAATGGCATCGCCGCCTGAGTCGCTCGACTTGCTTGATTTCATTTTTGGTTTTGCGGAAGTCCGTCGGTAAGGTCGTAATAGTCACCTTTGTCAGACACAAAGATGTGCAGTCCCATCTGAACATGGGTGGGTGTATCAAAGGCCCCCATCGCAATTGCGGTCTGCTGTTGGAATAGCGGATCCCAGAACAAAGTCGAACCACAGGTGGCACAAAACCCACGTCGCACCTTGCCCGAGGATTGGTACCACACAAGACTCTCCTTGCCGCTCACTTTTAGCTTTGACCGCTCAACATCGGTCGAAACCAGATAGTGCCCGGTTTGTTTGCGGCACTGAGAACAATGACAGCCATTGGGCGCAGCTAGCTCCCCGTCAAATTCAAACGTCACCGCGCCGCACAGGCAGGATCCATTGTGCATCCCTGTCTCCCAAATCGGACATGTGTTGGCGGTCGGGCAGATCAGGCTAAAGCACTGCCCAGATCGCGAGCAGGCACAATATGACCAGCATTGCCCAGCCCGCCACGTAGGTAAATGTACGCAGACCCTGAGTGGCCTTGCCCATGTTCTGAGCATAGACGTAAACATACAGCAAACGGGTTACCAGAAAGGCGGCCATCAATAGATTGACCCAAGCGGCCGACACCCCGACCAAAATACAGGCAAACAATGCAATCGCTGCTGCAGGCATGATCTCGGTGCCGTTTTGGTGAGAGCGGTTGAGCCGGTACAGCGGATTGTCATAATCCGGTTCAGGTGAACTACCGGGCGCCACGCCTGCTTTGGCCTTGGCGGCGCCAACCATGGCGGACTGAAGCAAGACCACCAACACAAAGACGAGAAGAGAAATGAGGGCGATGGAATAGTCGGCGACGATCTCTGGCATGTGTATTCTCCGAAATTTGATTGAGGAATATTGCCATCAAACAAGAGAATGGGTCTTGGCGTCAAATTTTTGGTCGTTTTGCAGTTGGTTGGTAGTTGATTGAACAAGCTCCCGCTTAGTGTCTAGCGAAACCTCAATCAGCTCGTACCCGCGCAAGTACGCCGGGTGGCTTCCGGATTACTAGGTCGAACACTTGAGTGTGCCCAAACAAAAACGCCCCCGGCGGAACCAGAGGCGTTTTCGATGATTTGTTGAAGAAGGGGTTAGCCTTTTTCTTCGATGATCTCGACCATGTGTGAAATCTTGTTCACCATGCCGCGAACCGAAGGAGTGTCTTCCAGTTCACGTGTCTTGTGCATCTTGTTAAGGCCCAGGCCGATCAGAGTCTGACGCTGTTTGGCGGGGCGGCGGATCGGGGAACCGATCTGCTTGACGACGATAGTTTTAGCCATCTTCCAGTCTCCTTAAGCTTCAGCTTCGGCAGGTGCCGCTGCTGGTGCTTCGTCCCGCTTGGGCAGAATGTCGGCAACTTTCTTACCACGACGCTGTGCAACCGAACGTGGGCTGGACTCTTTGCGGAGGCCGTCCATGGTTGCGCGGATCATGTTGTAAGGGTTCTGCGAACCCAGCGACTTGGACACAACGTCTTTGATGCCGAGCATTTCGAAAACGGCACGCATTGGACCACCAGCGATGATACCAGTACCTTCGGGTGCAGTCCGCATCACAACTTTACCGGCGCCGTGGCGACCTTCCATGTCGTGGTGCAGTGTCCGACCTTCACGCAGCTGAACGCGGATCATCTGACGCTTGGCCTGCTCGGTGGCTTTACGAATGGCCTCGGGGACCTCTTTCGCTTTACCTTTACCAAAGCCAACGCGGCCTTTTTGGTCGCCTACAACTACGAGAGCTGCAAAACCAAAGCGCTTACCACCTTTAACGGTTTTGGAAACGCGGTTGATCGCTACCAAGCGATCGGAAAATTCCGGATTTTCGTCGCGATCACGACGGCCACCGCGGCGGTTATCTTCTCTTGCCATGAGGCATTCCTTTCATCCGGCGCATACGCGCCTAAATTCCAATCCTGGTGAGTGCCCGTTGACAGGGCACCCCCGGATTATCGGGGCGGCACTACGCGCGCCGCCCGCAACGTTTAGATCTTCAGGCCACCTTCACGGGCAGCGTCGGCGACAGCCTTCACTTTACCGTGGAACAGGAAACCACCGCGATCAAAGTATGCTTCTTCAACACCGGCTTTCTTAGCACGCTCGGCAATAACCGCGCCCACTTTGGTAGCTGCTTCGATGCTGTTCTTGCCAACGAAACCCAGATCTTTTTCCAGGGTCGAGGCAGAAGCCATGGTTACGCCACGAACGTCGTCGATCAGCTGAACGCTGATGTTCTTGTTCGAGCGGTGAACGGAGAGACGAAGACGTCCCGAGTTCACCCGGCGCAGTTTGTTCCGGACGCGCAAGCGGCGCTTCAGAAACAGGGTTCTTTTGCTGGTTGCCATTTTGCAGGTCCTTACTTCTTCTTGCCTTCTTTGCGGAAGACAAATTCACCTTTGTAACGAATGCCTTTGCCCTTGTAGGGCTCGGGCTTACGCCATTCACGAATGTTAGCCGCAACCTGACCAACAGCCTGATCATCAATGCCTTCGACAATGATGATGGTCGGCTTGGGCGAGGTAACAGTCACACCTTCGGGAGCGGTGTAAGTCACATCGTGAGACAGGCCCAGGTTCAGCTTCAGGTCATTACCCTGCATCTGAGCCCGGTAACCAACACCCTGGATCTCCAGCTCTTTCTTAAAGCCGACGGTGACCCCGGTTACCAGATTGGCAACCATGGTGCGGGACATGCCCCACTGCTGACGTGCCCGTTTGGACATGCCGCGTGGTGTGATGGAAACAACGTTATCTTCGACCGCAAGGGTCACGTCGTCAGTGGCTTTGAAGCTACGGGTCCCTTTCGGGCCCTTAACTTCGATGGTCTGGCCGGACACCGATGCAGTAACACCTGCAGGCAGCGTAACCGGTTTTTTACCAATACGAGACATCGATTGACCTCCTTAGAAGACGGTGCAGAGCACTTCGCCGCCAACATTGGCTGCACGTGCTTTTGCGTCCGACATCACACCCTGTGGGGTGGAGACAATCGACACACCCAGGCCCTGACGGACCGACGGGATGTCATGGACGCCCATGTAAACGCGACGACCGGGCTTGGAAACCCGCTTCAGTTCGCGAATGACAGGTTCGCCATCATAGTACTTCAGGCTGATTTCGATTGCCGGGTGGCCATCGGTACCAGTTTTTGACTCATAGCCACGGATGTAACCTTCGTCTTCCAGCACGTCCAGAACCCAGACGCGCAGCTTGGAAGCTGGTGTCGAGACTGTGGATTTGCCGCGCAACGAAGAGTTACGGATCCGGGTGAGCATATCTGCGATAGGATCGTTCATATCTGTCTCTCCCTTACCAGCTCGACTTCACCATGCCGGGGATCTGGCCTGCTGAGCCAAGGTCCCGCAGCGCGATCCGACTAATCTTAAACTTACGGTAGTAAGCGTGAGGACGTCCGGTCAGCTGGCAACGGTTATGCAAACGTGTAGCCGAGCTATTGCGCGGCAGTTTCGCCAATTTCAGACGCGCCGCGAAGCGCTCTTCCATTGGACGGCTTTGGTCACTCGCGATCTCTTTCAGCTCGGCACGTTTTGCAGCAAATTTAGCCACCAGACGCACCCGCTTTTTCTCGCGTTCGATCATGCTTTTCTTAGCCATGTCTATTCCTTCCCGCGCTTACGAATTGAAGGGCATGTTGAGAGCTTTCAACAGCGCCTTGGCTTCCGCGTCAGTCTTCGCGGTCGTAGCGATCACAATATCCATGCCCCAGGTTTCGTCGACTTTATCAAAATCGATTTCCGGGAACACAAGAAGCTCTTTCAGGCCCATGGCGTAGTTGCCACGACCATCAAAAGATTTACCCGATACGCCGCGGAAATCGCGGATACGAGGCATTGCGATGGTGATCAGACGGTCCAGAAATTCGAACATCCGGTCGCCGCGCAGCGTCACCTTGGCACCCATTGGCATGCCTTCGCGAACGCGGAAGCCAGCAATGGAAGTCTTGGCGATGGTGGTCAGAGCTTTCTGACCAGCAATCAAGGTCAGTTCAGCCTGAGCTGACTTTGCTTTTTTGCTGTCGCGGACGGCGGCACGGCCACAGCCGATGTTCAGAACGATCTTATCCAGCTTAGGGATCATCATTTCGTTCTTGTAGCCGAATTCCTCTTTCAGAGTGCCGCGAACGGTCTCTTTATAGATGGTCTTCATGCGCGGGGTGTAAGCAACTGTATCAAGCATCGATCACGTCCCCTGTAGTTTTTGCAAAACGAACCTTCTTGTCGCCTTCCATGCGGAAGCCAACGCGGGTTGCTTTGCCGTTTGCGTCCAGCAGTGCCAGGTTCGACAGCTGGATCGGCAGGGCTTTGGGCAGACGCCCGCCTTGCTCGGTCTGGGTCTGACGAGTGGCGCGGATGGCGATATTCACGCCATCAACAATTGCTTTACCAGCCTGGGGGTTCACAGAAGCGATAACGCCCTCTTTGCCCTTATCCTTGCCAGCCAGCACGATGACCTTGTCACCTTTGCGGAGTTTAGCGGCCATTGTTACAGCACCTCCGGAGCAAGCGAGATGATTTTCATAAAGCTCTTGGCGCGCAACTCACGAACAACTGGTCCAAAGATACGTGTACCGATGGGCTCGTTTTTCGCGTTGATGATGACGGCTGCGTTGCTATCAAAGCGGATAGCTGTGCCGTCTGCGCGGCGAACCGCTTGAGCAGTGCGTACGACGACGGCCTTAAGGACGTCACCTTTCTTTACGCGACCACGTGGGATGGCTTCCTTTACCGAGACGACAATGATGTCACCTACGGATGCGTATCTACGCTTGGAACCACCCAGAACCTTGATGCACTGTACTCGGCGAGCGCCTGAGTTATCAGCAACATCCAGGTTAGTTTGCATCTGGATCATTTGGTTTCTCCCGACCTATGGAAACTGGCGATGCGTGCCATGACGCTTCCAGGGTTTCGACAAACTGGGACGTCTGTCGGTATAAGGGTTCTAAAGGCTCTTAAGCTTCCAGAACTTCCCAGCGTTTCGTTTTCGACTTTGGCGCGCATTCGATGATACGAACTTGATCGCCAACTTTGAAAACGTTCTGTTCATCGTGAGCCCGATATTTCTTGGACTTACGGATGGTCTTCTTCAGAACAGGGTGCGTGAAGCGGCGTTCAACCGAGACAGTAACAGTCTGGGCGTTTGCGTCGCTGGTCACGGTGCCAGTGAGAATGCGTTTGGGCATCGTGTCGCTCCTTATTCAGCTGCAGCTGCAGCTTTTTGGTTCAGAATGGTCTTAACACGGGCAGCGCCGCGGCGAGCCGCTTTGATGCCTGATGTGTTTTCCAGCTGACCGGTGGCCTGTTGAAAGCGCAAATTAAAGCTCTCTTTCTTCAGGTTTGCGAGTTCATCGCGGAGTTCATCCGCGGATTTTTCGCGAAGATCCTTGGCATTCATAGCCGCAGTCCTTTCCAATGCACCAGAAGGCCCCGATTGGGTAACCTCGCACCTGGTGGGTTATGTCACCTGCACCGAAATGCAGAAAAGAATCACCTAGCCCTGATTTCTTGCGAAATAGGGGTCGGCGATGGGTTCCTATAGGGGAGTGCGGGTATGGGGGCAAGGGAAAGGTTCAGATAGCCATACATGACCCTCCCTCCCCGTTTCGGCATGAACTTGCTTCAATCGCAGTTCCCCATTTCAAGGTACGCAGCATTTCCTGCTTTGCCGGTTGCCGATATAGATCCAGAAGGCAGTTTGGTTGTGCGGAATATGAGTGAACTCCAACCATCACCTATTTTCGAACATGTATTTATCAGAAAGGTGCTTCATTACTTCATCCGGAATATCTGGAATGAAAACCCTCAGTATCTCACATGCAATTCTTGTTTCCTCGAGCAAGTTTGGACCGGGCTTATGGCCTAGACCAAGCAGTTTTCGAGGGTGACAATAGCGCCATTGGAAATCTTTCAAACCGTCCAAAATTTGGAAGAGCCTATTCACGGTACCCAGCCCCACCTGCGACCAAAATTGCTTCGCGGGCAGGGATAGCTCTTCACGGTTCCTATTGCGGAAGTCCCGCTCATATTTGAGGGCTTCAACAAGGAGAGGTCCTTCTTTACGGACCGCTTCAGCCAATTGGGTCAATTTTGCGTAGTCGATGGTAATTCTCCCAAACGAATTACTTCAATCTGTATTTTGAATCTGGCACGGGCCAAATGCCGGGGCTGCGCCTGAGTAGGCTCCGCCTGTTCGAACCAGAATTGATCCCCCGGATCATTTCCCGGACGGTTCTCACTCCCTTCGGGAAGGCGCTTCACACCTCCCCAAGGTCAGGCGCGACCCAGATTTTTTCGCGTAGCCTCTAAGACCAGCTATAATTGAAACTCACCGAGATCCGGTCGTCTTCGGACATGTTCATCGGCACCTCGTGGCGCAGCCAGCTTTCCCAGAGCAGCACATCACCGACGTCTGGCTTCATATAGATAAACGGCTTCAACTCGCGGCGAGCGTCCTTGGTGCGGATCGGCGAGGCCATCATCATGGCGGAGCGGGGATCTTCCAGCTTTAGCGCGCTGGTGTCTTCGGGCATCGCCACATAGGTGGTACCGCTGATCACGGAATGCGGATGGATGTGGCTGGCGTGCATACCGCCCTCGGGCAGGATGTTGATCCACAGATCCTCGAGCTTGAGCGCGCGGCCATCCAGATCAAACTGCAGGTCCTTGGCGAATTCTGCCACATGCAGATCCAGCACCTTGACCAGATCGGCGAAGATCGGGAAGCGCCAGGGCAGATCACTTAGCGAGGCATAGGAGGTATAGCCGGGATAGGCGTTTTCCTCGCACCAGTCCTGACCGGCCTCGTCATCATTGGCGATAACAATGCAGGAATTTTCCATTTCATCCGCGTCAATTTTCGGACCCAGTTCAGACAGGGCGGCACGGTACAGGCGGGTGGCGAAAAGCGATTCAATTTGTGACATGCCAGCGACATA
>MAAC01009690.1_pt1 | contig 28353 bp, 32 predicted proteins | sample 1115981 | NCBI WGS metagenome assembly MAAC01 (sample SAMN04961126, study PRJNA320927) | seawater metagenome | isolation source: sample BD02T64 sea water enriched with oil for 64 days | place: USA:Gulf of Mexico | collected 2013-07-27
AATACATCAACGGCTTTTATAATCCTCGCCGCAGACATTCGGCACTAGGCTGGAAAAGCCCCTTGGCATTCGAAAGAATTGCCGCTTAAATGAGTTCATGGAGCGGCACTAAAGCGCGATAGGTCCAGTTCATCACAGTTCACTAAGGGTTTGCTGGATTGTGGAACGTGCGCCGTTGGATTCGATGCTCCCTACGTGTTTTGCAAGGTCGCGTTGAACGGCCTCCATCTCTCGAAGTGTGTCCAACTGCGCGCCAGGGGCACAAAGAAATGCAATCATCTCTGTGACCGAAAGATTGGCAATATTTTTAAGAATCTGTGCGTTAGGATCAAAAATCTGTTTCCCCTGCCGTTCTGCCTGTCGGATTGACGCGATCCAGCCAGCGATTGCGAGGGTTAAACCAGGAGCTGGGCGGCCGGCGTTCATGTTTTCGATGATCGGAGGCACCAGCCTCACGGGCACTTTTTGCGAACTGTCCTGCGCGATTTGTGCAAGAGCGTGTTGCATGGACGTATTTCTGAACCTTTCCATTAAGCTCAGCCAATAGCTGTTCAGTTCATCATTTGGTTGTGTAAGCGTCGGAAATACTTCGGTCTTTGCTGTGCGTTCGATCAACGCGGCGAGATCAGGATCAAGCGCGGCCTCGGATACATATTTACAGTCGAGCATTGGGCCAAGGGTGGCCATAGTGGTATGCGCGCCGTTCAGCAAGCGCAGCTTCATGGATTCAAAAGGTGCGAGATCGTCAACAACTTCTGCACCAACGCTTTGAAAGTCGGGGCGTTCGGCGGCGAACTTATCCTCGATCACCCACTGGCTAAACGGTTCAGTAATGACCGGCCAAGCGTCCTCGAAACCGGTCATTGTCTGGATGTCGATGCGATCTGTATCGTTTGTTGCAGGCGTAATTCGGTCCACCATCGAGCTGGGGAATGAAACCGATTGTTCCAGATACCTCAGAATTTCGGGGGCTTGCAATTGGGCGGTTGCCACGACCAGTGCCTTGGTACGCGCCCCGTTGTCTGGCAAGTTATCACAACTTAATATGGATATCGGTGGCGCGCCATTCTGGGCACGCGCAGCAAGTCCGGCCACCAGTGTTTGACCTAGCGCGTTTATATTTCCAACGTTGACGTACCCTTTTTCGGTTACAGTAAGTGTTATCAGACGGATACGCGGGTCTGAAATCGCCGCGATTGCCGCGTCGCCGCCCTGTTGAATTGACATCAACGATCCGATCACACGGACAGACATATCGCCTGCTTCGCGAATTCCAACGCTATAGAGGCCATCTTGTGGCGCGAGCGCGTCTCGCGTGTTCGCGTTTTGCATCGACACACCGATTAGGCCCCATTCGGGCGATTTCTTCAGTAAACTATCAATATAGACCGCCTGATGTGCACGATGAAAAGCGCCAACACCAATATGCAAAATACCGGGCGCCACCGTAGCGCGGTCGTACTGCGGGAGTGTCGCTGTCCCGCGATAGGATTGCAGAAATTTGTTGGAAAGTCGCATACCGATCTCAATCTATCAGACGGTAGGTCTGTCGCGGCAGAGTTACTGTCAAATCGTACGCGATTTGATGGGCTTCCGTCTCGCTCATGCGGTGATCGGCTACGCGTTCAGCCAAGAATGCGGCATCCAGTCTACGCGCCATGTCGTGACGGGCTGGCAGGGACGGGAAGGCCCGGGTGTCATCGTTAAATCCGACAGTATTGTAAAATCCCGCAGTTTCGGTAACAGCTTCACGGAACCGTTTGATCCCGTCAGGGGCATCTAAAAACCACCATGATGGACCAAGGTATAAGGCGGGGAATGCGCCGGTCAAGGGGGCCAACTCCCGACTGAGCGTCGTCTCATCCAGTGTGAATACCACAATTCGCAAGTCGGGTTCATTGCCGACAGCGTTAAGGAGCGGTGCCAAGCCATCTATGAAGTTTACTTTGCGCGGAATGTCGAACCCACGGTCGCGCCCGAAGCGACGAAAGACATCGTGATTGTAATTGCGGTGAGACCCAGGATGTATCTGCATGGTCATCCTGTCGTCGATGCTCATGCGTGCCATTTCCGTTAGCATCTGTGCGCGAAACAACGCGGGATCCCCGGCGTTTGCCTGCCCGCCTCGAACACGTGCATAAAGTTCGATGCAATCGGCGAGATTTAGGTCGGCGGTAAGAGGACTAGGTACGCCGTGGTCAGTCGCGACAGCACCTGCCGCGCGAAAGTCGGTGCGCCGTTTGCGGTGCGCATCCAGATATCCAGCCCATGTATCAAGATTGCATCCAGTTATATCGGCGAAACGATCCAGATTTGTCGCAAAGGTTTCATTGTCGGGGTCTGTCACCTCGTCAGGGCGATACGTCGTAATTACCACACCATCCCAGCCGCTTTGTTGCAATGTTCGGTGATGGTCCAGCGGGTCCAACGCTCCCTCGGTGGTTGCCAACATTTCAATGCCGAAACGTTCATAGAGCGCACGGGGGCGGTAGGCGTCTTGGGTTAATCGTTCTGATATATGATCGTAATACAGGTCAGCCGTTTTGACCCCCAACGGTTGTGTCAGGCCGAATACCTCTTGAAAAGAATAGTCCATCCAAAGTCGGGTAGGGGTGCCGCTGAACAGGTAATAATTCCGGGCAAATTTTCGCCAGACTTCCCGTGGGTCGGTTTCAGTAGCTTCACCACCTAGTGAGACTATCCCCAGATCTTCGAACTGCAGTCCCTGACTAATCAGCATGCGCACCACATAGTGATCGGGCTTTATCAAAAGTTCGGACGGATCAGAAAAATGGGCATTGGTCGCAAACCACGCGGGGTCGCAATGCCCGTGAGGGCTGATGATAGGGGCGTTTTGTATCTGCGAAAAGATTTCCCGCGCGATGCCACGCGTCGTCGGGTCCGGTGGAAAAAGCCTGTCTGGGTGGAGAATGGTCAAGGTGCCAGTCCGTTACAAATCGACAGGCTCCGGTCCATCGGCAGTGAGATCTGGCTACCGATCCGGTCTGAATGATAAATCGCGGTCGCCAGTTCGATTGCTGCTATTCCGTCATCCAAGGTCACCTCGTTGCCGGGACGTCCGTCCAAGGCGTCGGCTATGGCAGTACAGAAACCCTCGAAACCTTCGCCGCCATGTTTGATGGAGGTAATGATGTCGTTAACTTCGGCTTGTCGAAGCGGGTCGCGGGCCTGAAAGTTCCAATCAGCTTCGCCCGGCGTGTAAGGGTATTTGTCACTGTTGTCGCTTTCGATTGTCATATCGTCATAGATAAACCGCAGGCGGCTGGTGTTACCGGCAGCCCCCAATGTGATGGACGACGTGGCCGTAGCGCCGTTTTTCAAGCGCAGGCTGATAGCAGCGCAATCCTCTGTCTCGATCGGGTTCACCATTGTTGCAAGAAACGATGAAACTTGTGCAATCGGCCCGAAAGCAGTCGTTAACAAGTCATGCGCGTGGATCGCGTGACTTAGAACGGCTCCGCCAAGCTCGTGCTCCCATGTTCCGCGCCAAGGAATCCCGTAATAATTTTTACCACGGTTCCAATGGGTTTCAAGTGACGCCACAAGTGGACGCGACAGGAATCCCGCCTGCCGTAGGCGTTTCATGCCCTCAAAAGCGCGGCCATAACGGTATTGGAAAACCGGAAATATCTTGCCGCTAGAATTGGCTTCTGCTTCGCGCAACATGTCGGCCTCTTTAAGGGAGCCGGCGATGGGTTTTTCCAGAATTACGTGTTTTCCCAGCGCCAGCGCCTTAAGCGTAACGGGCACGTGAAGGGGAGGTGGTAGGCAAATATCAACGATATCGACAGCGGGATCGTTCAACACGGCATCCAAATCGCTGCTGGCGCGGGCACCTACCTGACTTGCAAGCCGCTGTGCCCGATCCGTGTTCAAATCGCAGATATCGGTAACGGAGAACCTGTCGGTTAGGCGGGCATAAGCGATCAGATGTTTTTCGCCGATTCCAGCACCCAGTATGGCGACATTTCTGGTCATTTAAGTGCTCCCAAACGTGTGGCTTTTGCTTGCGCCGTCAAGGCCAGTTCCATTACCTTAAAACAATGCGCTTGTGTCATCGCAGTTTCCGTGCGGTTGTTCACATCATCGATCAACAGCTCAAAATAAGGTAACGGCGCGCCGGAAGCATCTATATATTCGCAGCTATCGCCGTTAACCAAAAATATATGATCGGTGCCTTCGCGACCTGCCACGTCGACGTATTTACGTAACTCCATATATCCTTCGGTTCCAAGGATAGTCAGCCGTCCGTCGCCCCATGTAGGTAGCGCGTCCGGCGTGTACCAGTCAACGCGGATACAGCCTTGGCCTTTGTCGGAGCGCAGTGTTATTTCGCCGTAGTCTTGCAGCCCCGGGTCATTCGGGTTTGCAAAATTGCCCACGCTTGAGGTGACAACTTCGGCATCGGTTGAGCCGGTGAAGAACATAAATTGGTCAACCTGATGCGAGGCGATGTCGGTTAGAATACCACCGTAGGCATCTTCATCGAAGAACCAGTCAGGGCGGGACGGGCGATTAAGGCGGTGCGGTCCCAAACCGACGGTCTGGATAACGCGACCAATCCGGCCTTCCGCGATCAGTTCGGCGGCAAGCGTTACGGCAGGCACTTCAAATCGTTCGGAGAAATCGATTGACCAGATGCGACCGGTTTTTGCGACACAGGCCTTGATTGCTGCAAGCTGTTCAAGCGTCGTGCAGCCAGGTTTGTCTGTCATTATGTCTTTGCCTGCGTTCATCGCTTCGATTGCACGATCCGCGCGACGTGCAGGGATATCGGCAATAAGGATCATATCGATTTCCGGATCGTCCAGCAGTATTTTCCTGTCGGAAACTCTGGGCACGTCCGGAAAACGCTTCAAAAACCCTTCGGTTGGCTCTGGATCGCCTTCGGTCCACCAACCTTTACAGACACATCCCAGCGCCTGCATTTTTTCTAGCTGACCAAATATATGTCTATGATCGATGCCAATTACACCGAGTGTGAGCGGTTTCATTTTATTACCCTTTGATGATAGTTGTTTTTACGCCGTCGCGCGATGAAGTTTCGATTGCTGCGATCAGATGATGAACGTCGAGCGCCTGCGACCCGGTGATACGGGGTGGACGTCGGCCTGTGATGGAACTGGCGAAGTCTGCAATAAGCGATTTGTGCCAATCATTCGGAAAAGCCATCGGGTCAGCGCCACCTCCAGTGCTGGCTTCTTCGCCGAATTTTTCAGTGCGACCATCGCGCCAACTTACGGTCAATACGCCCGACTTCAGGATTGCAGAACCATTGTCACAGTCCAACGTGATGCTTTCGGCATCACCCGGATAGCTGGCTGTGCTGGCAAAAATTGACCCGACCGCACCGTTTTCGAATTCGAGCACGCCAGCGGCGAAATCCTCGGCTTCCATTTTGTGAAACGGGGTTGTGGCACATAATGCCTGCACGGATATAACCGGGCCGGTCATCGAAAGCATCAAATCCAACGTGTGGATGGCTTGACTAATCAGGACACCGCCACCATCGCGTGCATAACTTCCACGGCCCGGTTCGTCGTAATAACTTTGATCACGCCACCACGGGATTTCGGCGCGCACAACGCGGATCGCGCCGAGTGACCCGTTAGTTACCATATTGGTCAACGTTTCGGATGCCGCGCGAAAACGGTGTTGAAATACCACACCTAGCGTCACATTGGCGGCTGCGCAAAGGTTAACGATATCTTCCGCCGCTTTCGGTGTTCGCTCCAATGGCTTTTCGGTTAAAATATGTTTTCCGGCCTTCGCAAACAGGGAAACCAATTCGGACCGCGCGTTGGGGGGCGTTATCAGGAGAAGTGCATCGACCGTCGGATCATTGGCGAGCGCCCCGACATCAGCTGCATTCGGAAATCCGTATTTGTCGCAAAAGTCGCTTCGTGCCTTGCTTGAGCGCGCGTACACGCCACGAACATCGATGATACTTTCAAGGTCTTTAAGGGCAAGTGCATGCGGTTTCGCAGCCATCCCCAAGCCGACAACCGCCAGTCCAATTCGTTTTGTCATCCGCCAAGCCCGTTCACCAATACCTGCCCATCTGCATCAAACACATGCAGGTTTTCCCGTGCGAAATTCAATTCGAGCGATTGTCCTTTGACGAAAGGCAGTTGTCCCACCTGCTGAATGGTGATTTGCGGCAGGCCCTCTACGTCACAATAAAGGTAGGTTTCCCCACCGAGTTGTTCGGTAAAAATAACTTCGCAAGTGGTGTCAGGCGTGCCGCCTGTGTTGAGCAACACATGTTCTGGCCGAATTCCCAAAGTACAACGCGCACCTGCCTCTAGCCCTGCGATTTTGCCAACAAAAACGGATAGGTTGGGCGCCGTCAGGGTTAAACCTTCCGGTCCCGCAACCGCTGTGGCGTCGATCAGGTTCATTCTTGGCGAACCAATGAAACCAGCGACAAATACGTTTTGGGGTTTGTTGTATAGATCGAGCGGTGGGCCGACCTGTTCGATCCGGCCTTTTTGAAGGACCACGATTTTGTCTGCCAACGTTAATGCTTCGACCTGATCGTGTGTCACATAAATCATCGTGTCGCCCATTTTTGCGTGCAGCGCCGACAGCTCCTTGCGCATTGTTACCCGCAGTTCTGCATCAAGATTGGAAAGGGGCTCATCAAACAAAAACGCTTTGGGGTCGCGCACGATAGCACGGCCAATTGCAACACGCTGACGTTGACCGCCCGACAATGCTTTGGGTTTACGATCAAGATAATCGGTGATCTGAAGCAATTCGGCGGTGTCGCGAACTTTGCGATCAATTTCGGCTTTCGGCAGCTTTGCATTCTCCAACCCGAACGCCATGTTTTTATATACACTCATATGCGGGTATAGCGCGTAAGACTGGAAAACCATGGCCAGCCCCCGTTCCGAGGCGGTGACCCCGTTTACGGTCTCGCCGTCGATTTCCACAGTGCCAGATGTGACATCATCCAGACCGGCAATAATACGTAAAAGCGTGGATTTACCGCAGCCGGACGGGCCGACGAATACACAGAACTCGCCGGAATTTACTGTTAAGTCGATCCCGTGAATTACTTCGACGTTACCGTAAGACTTGCGAATTTGCTTTAGCTGAATTTCAGTCATCGTAAATATTCCCGTATTATCTGCTGCGCATTTTAGTGGCGAGTTTCGGATCGGCCTTTTGCATGCGCAAAGGTGGAAGTCCCTTTAGTATCTGGCCAATATCATCCAGCATGGTTTCGCGAATTCTGGCATAGGAGGCGTTTAATCCCCCGGCGAGATGGGCGGAGAAAAGCGCGTTGCGTGTGGCCCTGGATGGGCTGTCGGCTGGCACCGGTTCTTCTGGAAAAATGTCGATCGCTGCGCGGAATTCTCCGTTACCAACGAGATCAAGGAAAGCATCGAAATCGACGATTTCGGCCCGCGAGGCTAACACAACCGAAGAACCTTTGCGGATCGTTTCAAGCAGTGACCGATTCAGAAACCCCTCGTTTTCAGAGGTCACACCTGCCAGAAGGAACAAGACATCGGAACCACTAATCGCCCTTTCAAGCGAGACCGGTTCCAAATCTTCAGCGCGTAGATACCCCTCTGACAACCAGGGGTCGTGGACCATTATGCGCACACCAAATGGTCGCAAAAGGGGCACAAGTGCACGGCCCAAGTTTCCATATCCAAGCAATGTGACCTCAGCGCCGTAAAGGCTTTTGGCGTTGAGGTTCCCGGCTATTCCGTAAGATTCCGCACCAGACCGAAAAAGCTGGTCAGACCGATGTAACCCCCGCAGAAGCATAATCGCCTGACCTAGACAGTATTCTGCAACGGCTGGTGCCATGGCAGGTGCTGCCGACAACACGTGAATTCCGCGTGCGTGGCATTCTGCATAGTCGATGTTCGGTTCCCAGTTGGCTTTCACGTTCAGGATGGCCCGCAGGTTCGGGGCGCGGTCAAGCCGCTCTTTTGACATCGCGGTTTGACCCACAAGTATGGTCATGTCAGCTAGATGTTCTTCGACCAACGCGTCGGGTGCACGCGAACCCCAATGCGCCACAACTTTGCCCATCTTCGCAAGCGATGCGGCACATTCAGGTGTGTAGACCATTGCTTCGTTTCGCGGAAACGGGTCCATAAATATCAGAGGTTTTGTCATTTCATTCCCGAACTGGCTATACCGGTTGTTATAAATTTCTGAAGGAAGGCAAACACCACCACGACAGGGATCAGAGTTACGACGGTCATGGCCAGAATATAGTGCCACTGCACGTTCAATTCCCCCTGAAACGCGTTCAATCCCACCTGTAGCGTGTGGACTTCGGTGCGGGTCAACACGATCAGAGGCCAGAGGAATTCGTTCCAGCGCCACATAATCGAGAATATCGCAAGCACCGCAATCGCGGGCATCGTCAAAGGCATCACTACTTTCGAGTAGATCGACCATTCTGACGCCTTGTCCATACGCGCAGCTTCGATCAGGTCCTTGGGGATCGTCAACATATACTGGCGTAACAGAAACACACCCGTCGGCGTCGCGGCACCGGGCAAGATCACCGCCCAGAGCGAGTTGATCATGCCCAGTTGAGTCACGACCAGATAGACCGGAACCAAAATCACCGTGATCGGGATCATCAACGTACAGATAACGAACAGCATGATCGCGTTTCGTCCCCGAAATTCGTATATGCTTAGTGCGTAGGCGGCCATTGAATTGATAAGCAGTGTAATGACGGTAGCAACGGTCGTGACAATTATGGAGTTGTTAAGGAATCCCACAAAATTGAACCGTTTAAGCGGGTCGGTGTAATTCTCAACCGCCAGCCGGAATTCACGTACTTTTACGCGTTGATCGATGGGGACACGCACGGTTTTGTCCGGATTTTCGGGGTCGACCATCTGGCTAATTATCCCGATACGTCGCACTTGGGCCAGCTGCTTGGTCGTGCCGTCTTCTTGCACTACGTCAAACAACAGTAACGGTTTTTCGTACCCTTCTACCACGACCTCTATCTGGCCGAGGGGTAAGAGAGTGGGTGGAAATTCGATAAGTCCTGCGGGAGTTTTGAACGATGATAACACCAGCCAGACCACCGGTCCGAACATCAATAGTACGCCTAAAAACAGGTAAGTGTAGGAGAACACGTCCGTCCAGTGCAGGCGGCCACGTCCGCGCCGTGCGGTGATCAGCGATTTGAGAGTGCGGGGTTGGGTTGATGTATCAGCCATTGTCTCGGGCCCTCGTTGCTGCAAGTTGGGTGATTGTCAGCACAAACAGGACCAGACCAAGCACGATTGACGCTGCCGACGCGAGGCCGAAGTTGCGTACCGGTTCTGTGAACCCTGTATTGTAGATATATTGTACGATGAATTGCGTCGCAGTGCCGGGTCCACCACCGGTCAGCACGAAAACTTCGTCGAAAATTTGTACACCTTTGATTAGCGCCAGCACAACTACCACCAACAGGTTTGGCCACAAAAGCGGCAGGGTGATCCGCCAGAACACACGTTCTTTGGAGGTGCCGTCCATCTCGGCGGCTTCGTATAAATCGGGTGGAATGGCTTGGAGTCCTGCCAGAAGTATTAATGTATAAAAGCCCATATGCGCCCAGATGGATACAAATACCGCCCAAAACATCGACCATTCGGGACTGACAAAAAACAGGATTTTGTCCAACCCGACTGAAACCAAAAAGGCGTTCATAATGCCGTCGCGAAGCAAAATCCATTTCCAGATCAGCGCAACAACAACTGGCGAGAGCAGCACAGGGAAAAAGAATACAGCGCGGAAAAAGCCACGTCCGCGGATTTCGCGGTTAAGAATAAGCGCTGTTATCATTGAAAACAGTACAAGGAATGTCACCTGAAATACGGTGAAAGTCGCAGTATTATATAGGCCCTTCCAGAAACGGTCTTCGCGACAGGTTATGGGGTCGCCAAAGGTCTCGCAGTCCAGAAGGAAGCCGTACTGTTCGGTGCCTGTGTATATTCGGTCGGACAAGAAAAGGTCCGTGCCACCGGTAAACGAAAAAGCGAAATTTATGCAAAGAGGGATTACAACAAACAGCCCGAAGAAGGCCAAGTTGGGTAACAGGAATATCCACGGCATTCCCCTTACGCCGACGATCCGCTGTATTAAAGATAGGGGGATTTCGAATATGCGGAAAAACTGAAGTACCAGCCATGCCGCAACGCCCGCGAGGCGATCCGAGATTTTGATCCTATCTGTCAAATTGGCCATCTAGACGTTCTCCGTTTTCGTGAGGGTCGGGGCGGCCCGAGGTGGGCCGACCCGTTCGTCAAAATTTAGCGATTAAGTTCCGCCAGCTGGTTTGCCACATCTTCTTCCATGCGACCGTAAGCTTGCTCCAATGTCAGCTCGCCAACGATTGCTTCGTTCAGACGTGAAATCAGAGCGTTGAACAACACGCGGTTGTTTTTGTAGCCCTGTAAATCAAACGCAGTCTGCGAGATCGTCGGAACAGCACCCGAGAATGTTTCAAGTGCATGCTTTGCCCGTGGATCATCCGTTGCAAACTCTACACCGCCAGTTGCCAGTCCAAGGTGACCCGGAATGAACAACGTTTTACCATAGAATTCGGCAAGGTTTTCCTCTTGTGCAAGGAAGTCCATCAGTTTGCCAACTTCTTCTGGGTGTTTGGTATCCTGCAAAGCTACAAGCGCTGCGCCACCGGGCATGCCTGTACATGCGGCGTCGCCACAAGGCGCAGGCACAGCCCACCAATCAAACGCATCGCCGATTTTGTTTGCAAACTGCGGGATCTGCCAAGAACCGGACATGTAGAACACGACCTGTGCGTTGGCGAAATCTTCGTTTGCGCCCAGATATGTTGAACCGGAAACGGAACCCCACAATTCTTTCGACATAGTGCCGTCCTGATGCCAATCATACAGACGCTGGGCCATTTTTTTCAGGCCATCGTCAACCAACGCAGGGTTACCTTCGGTGTCAAACATCTTGGCACCCATAGCAATCGCCGGACCGGCAACACGGTGGCCAGAACGGTCCCATGCCATCGGAATTGGAATGTCGAGTTTGTCTGCAACAACAACTACAGCCGTTGCCCAGTCATCCCATGTTGCACCTTCGCCCGGCATCGTTACTTCGGCCTGCTCAAACAACGTTTTGTTAACATATGGACCAGTTACCGTAAGCTGGGTCATGAAACCCGAGATGCGATCGGAATCCGGGGCTAGCCAGTCCAGAAACGGACCAAAACTGGTTTCCCAATATTCAGTGTCAGACACATATGGCGACAGGTCGAGATAGTACTCCGACAAGCCACCGAGATCCGTAACACGCGCGATATCAGGGCCAGCGCCAGCGGCTAGCTGAATTGGAAGCGATTCAAGAACGGCTTTGTAAGGAACAACGTCAAGCACAACGGTGATGTCAGGATTATCGGCCTCAAAGCGGTCGAGGATCGTCTGCATCACTTCGCCTTCGCTGCCGTCATTGTACCACATCATCCGTAGCTCGGTCTGCGCGAGGGCAGGGCTTGCCATCAGCGCGGCTGCCACCGATGTCACTGTCAGTAGCGTTTTAAGATTAATCGTCATTGGTTTCCTCCCAGAAATGTTCAATCTAACTGTTATTCTGCCCGTAGGTTTCAGGCAGATCCTTCCCGTGACCTTGTAGGTCCAGTTCCAGAACCGAATTCACATGATCGCGCATCGCGCTGGCCGCCCCTGAAGGGCTGCCAGACCGAATTTCTTTAATTATTCTTAGGTGTTCTTCAAAAGCCCGTTGTGATCGTTTGGGGATGCCCGCCATCATTGTGTATCTTTGGCGATCAACATGCCCTTTGATCGAGTGGGTTATTTTCCAGGCGCGCGGCATATCTGCGAGTCTGGCCAGTTCTGCATGAAATGCCTCGTCCTGAATGAAAAATGTTGCGTAATCGTCCAGTTGCGCGGCGCGTTCCTGAACCGCCATGATCGATTCAAGCGAGCTTAAATCGATCATGGCATTTGCTAGTCTGCGTACGACTGCCGATTCCAGTGCAGCCCTTATGAGTACTGCCTCAAGAAGTTGTGCGCTGTCGAATTCTGCAACAATATTTCCGACCTGCGGACGGGTGGTTATCAAACCTTCGGTGGCGAGTTGTTGAAGGGCAACGCGAAGGGGCGTGCGGCTGATTTTTAACTTGCTAGCAAGCGGTGCTTCGCTGATCCTCGTGCCGGGTGGAAGTCGGTTGTCGACAATTCGCGCCCGCAGATAATCGTAAACCTGTGGTGCTATCGACGCGGTATGATCAATTTTGGATGAAGGAATGGGAGCTTTCGTGGTCATTGCACTACCCTTTGGTTCAAACCAGCGATAACGCCACGGATTTCCGCAAGACCTTTGAGGCGACCGACAGCCGGATACCCAGGTTGAAAACCAGCCGTTAGATCCGAAAGGATTTCTTGCCCGTGATCGGGGCGCATTGGTATTTCAGCATCGGGGCGATTTCCCCGACGGCGTCGCGCTTCTTCCTTGAGCAAAACATCGATGACGCCAACCATGTCGACCTGTCCGGCCAAATGCTCGTCCTCGAAAAACGAACAAGGTTTCGTTTCACTATCGCGCGTAAGATTGCGAAGATGCACAAAGTGGATTTTGGAGGCGAAACGGCGGGCAATCTCGACACAATCATTGTTTGGGCTAACCCCCAAAGATCCGGTGCAAAGCGTCACGCCAATCGAGGGGCTGTCGACCGTGTCCAATACATGCGCATAATCTTCTAGCGACGACATAACTCGTGGAAGCCCGAGCAATGGAAATGGTGGGTCATCTGGATGACAACACATACGCAAACCCAACTTTTCGGCGGTTCCGACAATTTCAGACAAAAAATCTATGTGATTTTGACGTAACTGGTCAGCGTCTACATCTGCGTAAGCGGAAAGGGCTTCCCGCAGCCCTTCCAATGTCCATGTTTCAGCGGCTCCCGGCAATCCTGCAACAATGGCGTGAAGTAATGCAGCTTCTTCCGCTTCGGTAATATTTTTAAAATAATTTTTAGCCGCTTGGATCGTTGCAGCGTCATAGTCATCGATTGCGCCTTGGCGCTCGAGAATGAAGCAGTCGAACGAAGCAAATGCAGTAAGATCAAAGCGCATTGCCATGCCACCATTTGGCAACGGCCAACGCAGGTGCGTTCGTGTCCAGTCAAGGACAGGCATGAAGTTATAACAAACTGTAAATACACCGGCCTCGGCCAGCGCTTCCAAGGATGCCCGATAGGCCTGAATATGGGCGTGATAGTCCGCGCCTTTGGTCTTAATGGTTTCGGATACTGGCAAGCTTTCGACTACTTCCCACGTTAACGCGCCACCAGACTCATCGCGAATTTCTTTCTGACGCGCCCTAATACCTTCGATCGTCCACGGGACACCGGCGGGAATATGGTGAAGTGCCGTCACAATACCGCTGGCACCCGCTTGATGTGCGGTTGCCAAGTTCACGCGGTCTTCAGGACCAAACCATCGCCAAGTGTATTTCAAAAACTTTCATCCCATCATTCCGAGTCGGTATACTAGTATACCAATTGATAAATCGTGGCAAATACTTTTCCCGCATTTTTCCTAATACTTTGCAATACGATAGTTTTTGGCAACAAGGGGAGGTTGCCAAAAAGCACTTCCCATATCGCATTTGTTGATCTAAACTTTTTGCACTGAATAGACGCGAAACCACTAATAACTGGAGCAAAAGTTGCGCGAACGCCTTAAAAAATTGTTTGAATTCGACGCCCATCCTATCTCTTTGAAACCGGAGAGAACCAAACTAGTACCCGGGTCGTCATTTCAACAATTCACGTTTTCGACGACCTCCGGCGAAGATATCCGAGCGTTTTATGCCGCGCCGAAAGGCCTGGGCCCGGCACCGGCGATTCTCTACATTCATGCGCACGGTGGCCGATACGATATCGGTGCCGATGAACTTCTTAACGGTAGACCCGCACTGCAAAGCCCACTGGGGCAGGCGTTTCACGACATGGGATATGCGGTTTTGTGCATCGACTTACCTGGATTTGGCGACCGCGCTGATCGATCCGAAAGCGCACTGGCAAAAGAAGCAATGTGGTATGGCAAGTCGTTGGCGGGCCAGATGATGGGGGAACTTAAATCCGCATTTGACTGGCTATCCGCACAAAATGGCGTTGACCCTTCAAAGGTTGGTGTATTTGGAATATCTATGGGTGCGACTTTCGGCTGTTGGCTGGCAGCGGTCGAACCGCGTATTGCCGCAGTAGCGCACTTATGCTGTTTCGCGGATTTTGAAGAGCTGATCAAAACCGGTGCGCATGATTTGCACGGCATATACCTTACAGTACCGGGCCTGCTAAACGTTGCCTCGAATAGCGAAATCGCCGGTCAAGTCGCGCCGAGACCGCAATTCGTGGGCATCGGAGATCAAGACCCTCTTACACCCCCACACGCAGTGGACCCCGCTCTTGATAAACTGCGTGCGGCTTATGAAAACTCCTTGAATCACCTGACAATTCATAGAGAGTCACATGTGGGTCACGAGGAAATCCCCGAAATGCGTAAAGCGGTCCTGGAGTTTTTTAAAATGGAGCTTGGTTAGGTGTTTGATCCAAGAGTTTGATAGCTCGATCTGGGTCAGGGCTAAGATCCGCTTTCAGCGACGTAATTGCAGCGGCGAGGACGCCGCTGAATCGATCATATGACAAATACAAAACATTTTTTTCACATTAATTTTTTAACTGCGGAGTCTTTGGTCCAATTCAAAGGTAGAACTTGTGAAACCGAACTAGCGGGTGTCTATTTGAAGGCGATTCACGGAATTTACAACTGTCGGTTATAATTTACCTGTTTCCCTGAATGTCCGCTTGGTGGAAATCCACTTTTCCGTTCGCAACCGCAGCGAATGTCCGCAATCCACCCGCATTGACAGTTTCAATGGTGTCACGAACCGCAGGTTCTGACCTGTTCCCTGAGTAGACTGTAGTCAGCCAACCAGCCGACCGTTAGGAAACTCTCTGGCAAGCTTTCAATTTCAGTTGCCACCAGGGCTTGTTCTGCCGAGTTATATTCCACGACCGGCGGGCAAACTTCAATAACGGGATCAGAACTTACCGTCGCGCAGGCGCTTGGCAAGCTCGTCACGGTTACGAGGGCGACGGGCCCTAGCCTCCAGCATCCTGCGTTGAATTTCATTTGCTTTCTCCTGATTTTCCAGACGTTCCGCCATCCGCCCGGTGCGCTCGCCGGAGCGGCGCAGGGACAGGAGGTACAGTGAAATTGTGAGGGCGGCCTTGTTGATTTTGAGCTGGTGGCCGTTGCCAGCGTGGTTGAGTAGGGTTCCCACCTAGCCCTTAAAATTCCACGGCAACAGGGTTTCAATGTCACTTTGTTTGTGGCCGTTGACGATGGCGGTGAGGATGCCGGTTATGTAGGCGTGCGGCTCCACGGCATTCAGTTTACAAGTTTCGATCAGGGAAGCGAGCATAGCCCAGTTTTGGGCACCGGCTTCATGACCTGCGAAGAGGGCGTTTTTGCGGTTTAGAGCTATGGGGCGGATGGTACGTTCCACCGGATTGTTATCGATCTCAATGCGGCCATCGGTTAGGAACAGGTAACGCGTTCACGCCTTCGGGTGGGTTTGTGCGAAACCTCCGCGCGATTGTTCAAACCTTTGTGGCTGCGGTGCTCCAGGCTTGGGGCTAAGTCTCTTTTTGCAGCACCGTATGAGCGCAGCTTATCGGTGATTATCACCCTTGGCATGCCGTATTGCTTCATCAGTTTGCGTATGAAGCGCTTGGCTGCTTTCGTATTCCGTCGGCTTTGGACTAGGATATGCGTCCAGCCCAAAGGTGAGACATGCTTTAGCAAGCTTGGATCAGGAAGCTTACCAACCCGCCGCAAGTGATCTGCCGCTTTGTTCGTATGCATCGTGTTCCAGTATATGATGGCGGCAATGACAAGGTTGAGCGCCCTGTTGCAAATAATGTTTTGCGCTAAATGTAGCCCCTCATTTGTCTTTCAGGCTGGCCATTCCTCAATTTCGTTGCGGGGGTGCTCAAAAGCCTCTGACCTCTGGCCTTTGTTATATTTAAGTTACTTACTTTACATATTGCAGTCACATATGCGGCCTACAGAATGCAATCATTCGGATGATTGAGGAAAGCCATGCAGACGGCCAGTTGGACAACCATTAGGGACGCCATTGCGATAGAAATCGCAAACGGTCATCTGCAACCTGGCGACAAAATCCCCACAGAAACTGAACTCGCGGAACGCTATCAAACAGGGCGCCATTCTGTGCGCCGGGCAATTGCGGATATTGCCAAGCAGGGCATGCTTAGCGTTGAGCAGGGGCGGGGCACATTTGTCGAAGTGCAGCCGGTGTTGGCGTATACACTGGGCAAGCGAACGCGGTTGCAGCGCAGCCTTGGCGGCCCGGTCTACGACGTTTCGCGCGAACTTCTGGGCGCAGAAATCATCTTGGCGCCCGGTCGGGTCTGCGAAGCCTTGCGGCTGGACGTGGATGCAAAAGTCAGCCACGCGCGCCGCATGACCTCAGCCGACCATGTTCCAATCGCTTATGGCTCCGCATTTCACTGCGTAGACCGCTTTCCTGGCTTTGTGGAACGCAGGGCCGTTTTTGGATCTACGACTGAGGCCTACAAATCTTATGGTATCAACGATTATGTGCGCGCAGAAACCACGCTGCATTCGCGACCGGCACGGGCTGACGAGGCAAAAATGCTGCGTCAACACCCCGACTTGTCCGTCACAATCATCTGGGCCGTTGATGCCCTTCCAGATGGCACGCCAATCTCATTTTCCGAAGTGGTTTGGTCTGCCTCACGGGTTAGATTTACAGTTGAAGGAGACGATTATGAAAGAGCTTAATCACGGGCAAGTGTTGTCTACCCTTGCGCGCGCTGATGCGGATCGGATTAAGGCGCTTGCCGAAACGTTGATCGATCAGGTCGGCGAGGTTGAGGTGGTTGCCAGTCGGACCGGCTTGGTCATGTTGCCGATGCAGGACACTGCTGGCGGTACGGCCTTTCACCTTGGTGAGGTGCTCATGAGCGAGGCACATATTCGTGCGGATGGCGTTGAGGGCTATGGCTTGCGACGTGGCCGCGACCTTGAGGCCGTGATGGCAATGGCACTGGTTGATCTGGCGTTGGCTCGCGACATCTCAAAGGCCGACTGTCTGGAATTTTGCGCTGCTGAGGCAGCGGGACAAATGGCAGAGGATGACATCACGCTTCGGCGGATTGAGGCAACCCGCGTAGATATGGAAACTTTTTGATGTTGACCACCCCAGTTCAAAGCCCCGAAGAAGCCGCCGGCAACGCAACCTTTGACGCGCTGTTATGGGCGCTTAGCCGCCCCGGCATGGCGCGCACATTGCCTGAACCTAGCGATAGCCCCATCATTGACGCGCTGATTGATCGCGAATGCAAGGTCCATTGCAACGATCCACTGTTGGTGCCTCAAATTCTGCGCAGTGGCGCGAACCAGATCGATATAGTGGGCGCTGACCACGTCTTTTTGGCTGTGCTAGATGATATCGCCGCGCTGGACGACGTCGCCAAGGGCTCTGATCTTTATCCTGATGACGGCGCCACGGTGGTGTTGCAAGTCACATTGGACCGCGGGCCGCGTGTCCAGCTTAGCGGCCCCGGCGTTGACGGCACGCTGGCGCTGCGTATCGGCGGGTTACCTGCGGGCTTTTGGCAACGCCGCGCCGCGCTAAGCCGTTATCCTATGGGGTTTGATCTGTTCCTGCGCGACGGTGCGCAGGTGGTCGGTATTCCCCGTTCAACCAAAGTCGAGGTGCTTTAATGGCCTATGTTGCAACCCGTGGCGGTGAGCGCGCGATTGAACAATCCGAACGACTATTTCGCAGCGACATGGGGCGGATCGATCAGGCGCGCGTCGCAGAGTTGCGCCATGCGTTGCCGTATTTGGTGGACCGGGTGATGGGCGAAGCCTCGCTCTATGACGAAGATTTGGCGGCGCTGGCGCTGGCACAAACCGGAGGTGAGCTGTATGAGGTGGTTTTGCTGTTGCGCGCTTGGCGCACAACCCAGCCCCGGCTAAGTGTAGCGGCCCCGATTCAGCAAAAAGACCTGTTTACCCATCGGCGCATCTCAGCGGCATTTAAGGACATCCCTGGCGGACAGGTTCTGGGCCCAACGCTGGATTATTCGCACCGCATTTTGGCCACCGACGTTCTGACAGGAACCCCGTTTGTCCCAAATAACGTGGTGCCAAGCGCGCGTGCCGCCCCCGCGCACCAACCTTCGGTCAGCGCATGGCAGGCTGAAAATGAACTGCTAGATTTGCCACCGGTTGAACCGGTTCAGGGCAATGACATCCCTGACCTAACCCGCGAACCTTTGTTGTTTCCGTCCAAACGTGCGCACACATTGCAAAGCCTAGCGCGTGCGGAAACCGGCGGTGTTTTGGCGCTTGGTTATTCAGCAATGCGCGGCTATGGGCAGGCGCATCCAACGGTTAATGAGTTGCGACTGGCTGAAGCTGAGGTCATGGTGAAACACCCGCGCGGCACGTCGTTTTCCGCTGGACGGGTGAAGGTGAGCCAAGCTGAGGTTGTCTCAAAGAAGGGCGAAAAGCTGGAGCTTGGCTTTGCCGCGACGCTTGGCTGGAACGAGGTCAAATGCATTGCCGCGGCGACGCTTGATTTGAACACAAAGGGTGCAGCCAAAGGCACGGCCACCGAAGAAGAGTTCTTTTTATATCACACCGAAGGCGTCGAAAGCTCTGGCTTTTGCATCCATTTCAAACTGCCGCATTACGTGACTTTCCAGTCTTCGCTGGACGCGATGCGTGATGCCAAGGCCAAAAAAGCCGCCAAATGCATGGAGCCCGCACAATGAGCCTAAAGTCCCTGACAAAACCGTGGCAACCGATGAGCTATGGGTTTCTTGATGCCTCAGCCAAACGAGAGCTGCGCCGCAAGATGCTCAAATCCGTGGCGGTGCCCGGTTGCCAAATGCCTTATGCCAGCCGCGAAGTGCCAATGGCGCGCGGCTGGGGAACGGGGGGATTGCAGGTGTCGCTAACGCTGCTGAACCCACAGCTGCGGGTTAAAGTTATTGATCAAGGCGCTGATGACAGCGTCAACGCCGCCTCAATCCGGCGGTTTTTGGCGCTGGTATCCGGCGCGCCCGTGACCCTAGATACGCTCGGGGCTGATCTTATCCAGTCTCGCCATCGTATCCCTGAGGAAATCATGCGCGAAGACCAGATATTGGTCTTACAGGTGCCCAACCCTGAACCCTTGCGCTCGGTTCAGCCAAATATGTCGATTGCGCGGCAAATGCACGCTGATGCTGATTATGGGCGGATGTGGTTGCAGCTCTATGAGCAAATCGTGCGCTCGGGGCGGGTGATGCAGGGGGCGGGTTATCCGTCGCTGGTTAACGGTCGGCATGTGATGACACCCTCGCCGATTCCGCGCTGGGACGTGCCCAAGCTGAACATGGCCAAGCATCTGACAATCCTATCCGCAGGGCGTGAAAAACGCATCTTTGCAGTGCCGCCATATACGCGTGTTAAACCGCTGGTGTTTGACGATGTGCCCTATCGCGTCGAGGATCACGGCGGGCTGACATGCAGCCGCTCAACCGCCAAAGGTTTTTTCATGAACGAAATTCCGCAGGTGGACGGAAGTTCGACTTATGAGGTTTCCGATAGCAGCTATGGCGTCAAGACCATCCAAAAACGCGACGGTGACGCCGTGCAATTTGGCGAGACATGGTACAATGACGGGGAGATGACCCAATGACCCGCGTGATGGATGCGCCCCGCATCGTTACCACTAAGCCGCTGGTTGTGGTGCGTAATGTGGATAAGAATTACGGCTCTGTTCAGGCGCTGCGGCAGGTTTCGGCCTTGGTCTATCCCGGCGAGGTTCTGGGGATCGTTGGCGAAAGCGGCTCTGGCAAATCAACGCTGTTGCGGATGATGAACCTAGAGGAAACGCCCGATAGTGGCAGTTACACGCTGGACCTGTCGGATGTATCGGGCAACCTGTTTGAACTGGATCGTTTTGCCCGCCGGATGCTGTGTGCAACTCGGATCGGCATTGTTTATCAAAACCCGCATCACGGGCTGCTGATGCGGCATTCAAGTTCTGGCAATGTCGCTGAGCGATTGCTGGTCGCGGGTGAGCGTAGTTTTGCCACCCTGCGCGCCAAGGCCAAATCAGCGCTGGCGGCCTCTGAATTTCCACTGGAACGGCTGGATGCGCCGCCCATTGAGTTATCGGGTGGTATGCAGCAGCGGGTGCAACTGGCCAAGGCAATTGCGTTGGAACCGGCCCTGTTGTTGTTGGATGAGCCAACGACGGGCCTGGATGTATCGGTGCAAGCGCTGGTGCTGGATACGCTCAAACGGCTGCAACAGGAACGGCAAATCACCATGGTGATCGTTAGCCATGATCTGGGGGTGATCCGCACCGTGGCGGATCGCGTAATGGTAATGCGGCGCGGCGAGGTGGTTGAGGCTGGTCTAGTAGATCAGATTTTTCAGGATCCGCAGCACGCTTATACACAACAATTGGTGCATGCAAAATTATGACAAATGTTCTTGATATCCGCGGCCTGACCAAAGGCTTTATTATGCATCATCTGGGTAGCAAAATGCAGGCCTTTGCTGATGTTTCATTCAGCGTTGACGCTGGCGAATTTGTGCTGCTAAAAGGCGCGAATGGGGCGGGCAAGTCAACCTTGTTGCGGTCGTTATACCGCAGCTATCTGGCGCAAAGCGGTCAGATCTTGTTTCAATCTGATCATGGGCTGATCGATCTTGCACAAGCCGCAGATATCGACATTGCCCATCTGCGCCGCACCGAAATAGGCTTTGTTACTCAGTTTCTGGTGGCTCGCCCGCGCGTGAGTGCTGAGGCCGTCGTGGCTGAACCGCTGCGAATGGCGGGGGTCAATGCCGCAGACGCGCTGGATCAAGCCCGTCATTGGCTTGAAACCTTTGGCGTCAAACCCGAACTTTGGCGGGCATACCCGACTACATTTTCCGGCGGGGAGCAGCAAAAGGTTAATTTGGCCCGCGCGCTGATCCGCCCTCAAAAACTGTTATTGCTGGATGAACCCACTGCCTCGTTGGATGCTAATGCGCGCGCGGCGCTTGTGACACGGCTGGCGGATCTGAAATCTGGCGGCACTGCCATGATCGGGGTTTTCCATCATCCCGGCGACGTGGAAAAGCTAATCGACAGGGTGATTGACCTGACCCCGGAAACTCGAACTGAAGTGGTGCGTGACGATGTGGCTATCTGATTTTAATCTGGTTTTGGCGGATCGCGTTGTCTCGAACGGGTCGGTACGTATCGAAAACGGCATGATCGCAGAGATAGTTGCACGTCCGATGGCTGGTGGCCTAAACGGCGCCGGGATGGAGCTTTTTGCCGGTTTCATCGACATGCATGGCGACATGATCGAGCTTGAAATGGAACCCCGCGCTCGTGTTCAGTTCCCTATTGAGGTCGCGCTAAACCATCTGGATGCGCGGCTGGCGGCAGCGGGTGTGACCACGGCTTATGCGGCGGTATCCTTTTCGCGCGGCGTGGGCGAGGGCGAACAGCGCTCATTTGCGCATACCAGCGGCGTGATACGCGCGCTGCATGCGTCCAAAGCGTTGTGTCGTGTTGATCACAAAATCCATGCGCGTTTTGACATTACCTTTGACAACGCGGTTGGGGTTCTGGCTAATTTGCTGGCGGATGGTCAGGTTGATCTGGTCTCGTTGATGGATCACACACCGGGGCAGGGTCAATTTCGCAACATCGAAATCCATGTGAAAAACAAAGCTGCACAAATGGCGGTTTCTGAGACTGAGGCGCGCACGTTTATCACCACCAAAATCGCCGAACGCACCCGCCCCGCCGAGGAAATATTGCAAAACATGATTGCGGTGTCGGACATGTGCAAAAAATATGATGTCGCTCTGGCTAGCCATGATGACGACAGCGCCGAAAAAGCCGAGCTGATGGCAAATCTGGGTGCGGTTATCTCAGAATTTCCGGTAACACTAGCCGCCGCGCGCGCCGGTGTGGCCAAGGGTTTGATGACAGCAATGGGTGCACCAAACGCAATGCGCGGCCAAAGTTATTCTGGTAATCTGTCAGCTCGTGAGGCCCACGCTCAGGGGCTGCTACATATTCTGGCGGCTGATTATCACCCGGCGGCGATATTACCAGCAATCAAAATTTTGGCCGAGACGGACCCCGATGGCTTGGCAGGCGCGGCGCGGCTGGCGACGGTCAATCCCGCTCGGGCGTTGGGTTTGACCGATCGCGGCGAGATCGCGGTTGGAAAGCGCGCGGATTTGATCGTGGTGGCGGACGGATCGCGGGTTGTTTGCAGCTATAGCGCAGGTGAAATGATCTTTGCCAACCGCGTGTTTGACACTTTGCCTGTCAACAAACACGTGATGGCTTGAAGCTTGTCGTAAATCCTTTTTGTGGGTGTAGCCTGAATGTCACGAGGGCTGCGTAGCGTTAGTTCGAACGCAATCATCAGGATGATTTACCATGCCCTCGACCCTGGCTCTAACATCTCTCTCACGCCATTTTGGCGAAACCTGCGCAGTTGATTCCGTATCGCTTTCTATTGAGACGGGGCAATTTGTTGGCGTCATCGGGCGCTCGGGCGCTGGGAAGTCAACCCTTCTACGGCTTATCAATCGGTTGGTTGATCCCAGCTCGGGGATAATCTCGTTTGAGGGGCGCGATATTACAGCACTAAAGGGCAAAGCCCTGCGCGAATGGCGCCGTGATTGTGCGATGATCTTTCAACAGTTTAATTTGGTGGAACGGTTGGACGTGCTGACCAATGTGTTAATCGGGCGCATCGCTGATCACGGTTTTTTCAGCTCAATGGCAATGCATTTTAGCGATGAAGAGCGCGCTATGGCCATTCAGGCGTTGGACCGTTTTGGTCTGGTGCCGCAAGCATTGCAGCGCGCCGGCACGCTTTCGGGCGGACAGCAACAGCGCGTGGCGATTGCCAAGGCCTTGGTGCAAAACCCCAAGATCATGTTGGCGGATGAGCCAATTGCCTCGCTTGATCCGATGAATGCGACGCTGGTGATGGACGGCCTGAAATCAATTAACAAAGATGACGGAATCACGGTTTTGGTCAATCTGCACACCCTTGATACCGCACGCGCTTATTGCGACCGTATTGTTGCCATGCGTGACGGCCAGATATTTTTTGATGGCATAGCAGCCCAGCTGACCGACGATGTCGTGCGCGATATCTATGGCATCGCTGGCCTTGAAAGTTTTAACGAAGCAGTCACGTCGACACAAAAATTTGCTGTGTCCATCTGAAAATTACCCAACCGCAAACCAGGAGAATTCTAATGCGTATGCTTATCACCACCGCCCTTGCGGCACTCATTGCAGTTCCGGTCATGGCCCAAGAATGGCGCGAAGACTATCAAGTCCTCAAGTTCGGCATTTTGTCGGGGGAAAACGAAAGAGACCGGATCGCGCGTTATACGCCATTCGAAGCTTACCTCGAGCGCGAGCTGGGTGTTGAGGTCGAAATCTTTACCGCAGGCAACTATGACGGCGTTATTCAGGCCATCGCGGCTGATCAAATTGAATTTGCGTTTTTTGGCTCTTCGTCTTATGCGGCGGCTTATACTGCCACAGATGGTGGCGTTATGCCGTTGGTGACACGTTTGCAAAATGATGGCTCAACTGGCTATTATTCGATCATCGCAACCCGTTGCGACAGTGGTTTGGACGATCTGGCCTCACTCGAAGGCAAGGTTCTGGCATTTGCTGACCCGGATTCGACTTCTGGCTTTGCGGTTCCCTATTTTAACCTTTCCAAAGAGCTTGATCCTGAAACATATTTTGCTGCGATCCCTTTTTCAGGCTCACACGAAGCTGGTGTTCAGGCCATTGTTAACGGCACATTCGACGCCGCAGCAACCTATATGACCAACGAAACCAGTGGCATCATTCCGCGGATGGTTTCCAAAGGTATGATTGATGAAGGCGAAGTTTGCCCGATCTGGCAGTCACCCGAGATCACATCAGGCCCGTTGGCCGCACGCTCAAACCTGCCCCAAGGTCTGGTTGATGCGATGCGCACCGCTGTCATGGAAATTCCGGAAAAAGACCCAGAGGCATTTCGCGAAATGTCTGGTGGCGACGAATCAACCCAGCAAGGCTGGATCGAAGTTGACCACTCGCGTTACCAGTGGATCGTTGATATGCGCGATTGGTTAAAAAAACAACGTCGTTCATAGCAACGCAGAAAAATAGGGGATGGGCAATGTTGCCCATCCCTTTTTACCGTCAGGAAAAACCATGTCAGCAATTACTAATTTTTCCGCGCCTCCCCAAGGCATTCCCGAATATGAAACTGAATTCGCAGCGGCTCGGTCAAAATCACGCCGCGCATGGCTGATTGGCAGCGCGTTATTTATGGTGCTATTTTTTTTCAGCACGTGGTTGGGCGACTTTTTTAAAATCACACAGGTGACAATGCCGGATGGATCGCGCGAATGGCGCTGGATTATTCCGGCGGGCATACCGCGTCTGGGCGAATATATATCAAAGACCATACCGGTGCTGCGATGGGACACGTTTGGGGCTGATATGGCCGAGTGGTTCTGGCGTTGGAAAACCTGGATGAAGCTGTTGTTAGAAACAGTCCTGATTGCATTCATGGCGACATCGTTGGGCGTTGTCGGCGGCTTTTTATTGTCTTTTCCCGCGGCCCGGAACCTCACGCCAAATAAAACGGTGTATTGGATCACGCGGCGTTATTTAGAACTCGCGCGGACCGTGCCCGAACTCGTCTGGGCGCTGATTTTTGTGTTTTGCTTTTCTGTGGGACCCATGGCAGGGGTTTTGGCCATCGGACTGCATGCGACCGGAGCCTTGGGCAAACTTTATTCCGAGGTTAACGAAAACATCGATATGCGACCGCTTGACGGAGTCAAAGCTGCGGGCGGCACATGGTTTGACCGGATCCGATATGGTGTTGTGCCGCAAGTGTTGCCCAATATCATCAGCTATACGCTGTTGCGGTTTGAGATCAACGTGCGGGCCTCGTCGATCATTGGCTATGTTGGCGCCGGAGGTTTGGGCCAAGAATTCCGCACCGCAATGAGTTTTCAAGAATATACCGACCTTTCAGCGCTGTTTGTCATCATCTTTGTCACGGTTGTCATCATCGACTATGGCTCTGAGAAACTGCGCCATCGGGTTATCGGGCTAGGAGCAAAATCATGAGTATTTCTGACGAAGATATCCGTGCTGCAAAAGACCGCATACCACTGGCGTTTAGGGATCCACCCGCGGTGTTATGGCGTAAACGGCTGCTTTGGCTGGCGTTCATAACGCTTTTTGCATGGACCATTTATGATTTTGACATCACGCCCGAACGGATTTGGACTGGCCTTGGCCGCCTTGGGCGGGTGCTGAGCTTTATGTTCCCTCCCTATATCTGGAAGTCTTGGGCGGAAATTGCCGAAATCCTGAACGGGCTTGGCGAAACGCTGGCCATGGCGTTTCTGGGCACAGTTCTGGGGGCCATCGTAGCTTATCCGCTGTCCTTTCTGGGGGCCAAAAACATCAACCGACTAAGCTTTTTTCGCCACGGCATACGGCGCAGCTATGACATTATTCGCGCATTTGAAACACTGATCCTTGCGTTGATCTTTATCCGGGCTTTCGGGTTGGGGCCTTTGCCCGGTGTTCTGGCCATCGCCGTCAGCGAGGTCGGAACATTCGCCAAACTGTTTTCCGAGGCGTTAGAAAATACGTCGGAAAAACCGGTTGACGGTGTGCGGTCCTCAGGTGGGTCGCGGATGCAGCAGATCCGTTTTGCGATCTCTCCGCAGGTTAATCCGGTGATCCTGTCTATCTTGCTTTACAATTTTGAATCCAACGTCCGGTCGGGCACAATTTTGGGCATTGTTGGGGCGGGGGGCATCGGGTTTTTGCTGTCGGACCGCATTAGCGCCTATCGCTGGAACGAGGCGTGGTCGATCATCTTTTTAATCATCGCCATGGTTTATGTGATAGATTGGCTCAGCGGCCTGATCCGCGCGCGACTTATCGGCAAGTCCGAGGGCGCTAGGTGACCATTTTGACCCAGCCTAGTGTTACGCCATACCTACCGGATCTGAGCCTGGCTCAGATCAAGGCGCTGATTGAACCGGTGACGTTAACATATGGCCGGATCACGCACTCTAGCACGCCCATAATTCATCTTCACCACCCAGTTACCATAGAGGCAGCAAAATGAGCGGCGCCGGATCAAAACACCAACTGAGCGAGACCCCAACCATTCACCCAGACGCAACCGTATCGGAGTGTGAACTGGGCGTCTGGACCGAAGTGGGCAAAGGCACCATGATGAAAGCCTCCCAGATGGGGGACTATTCTTATATCACGCAGCACTGCCACGTGGTTTGGACCACAATCGGCAAGTTTTGCTCGATTGCCAATGCGGCCCGGATTAACCCCGGCAACCACCCGACATGGCGCGCGGCACAGCATCACTCGGTTTATCGGGCGGCGGCCTATGGGCTAGGCGATGACGACCACGAATTTTTTGAGTGGCGCCGCGATCACTGGGTGACCATCGGCCATGACGTCTGGATCGGGCACGGGGTTACGGTGACCGCGGGGGTCACGATTGGCAATGGGGCAGTGATTGGCGCGGGTGCAGTGATCACAAAGGACGTGGAACCTTATACTGTGGTTGGCGGTGTACCCGCACGTTTTATCAAGCGGCGCTTTAGCGTGGCGCAAGCCGAGGCGCTGCAACAGATCGCCTGGTGGGACTGGAGCCGCGATGCCTATAAGGCCGCGTTGCCAGACATTAGGGTTTTGCAGATTGATGCGTTTATCCAAAAATATCGTAGCTGAGCCAAGTAAAACAACAAAACCCGCCGCCCGCCGGTTTCTGGTTCTGTCGCAAAGTTTTTGAAAGCTTGATTAACCCGTGGTTTTGTCGAATTTATGCAGCCAGACTTGGGGTAATCGGCCCGAACGTGCTATTTCGGCCAACTTGAGGAACAAGCGGGGAGCAAAGTTGAGATTGACACTTGTGGCATGGAATTGTTGCCTATTCCTTCTTTTAGAAGGAGTCGTTCAGTGTCTTCAGAATTATCTACAGAAGAGTTGGCGCGTGATTGGAGTTTGAATTTTACTGATCTGGACGTTCTAAGCACAAAACCCAAGACCATTCGATATGTGCTGGCCGCGCAGCTCAAATACTTTGCCGCTCACGGATGTTTTGCCTATGATGCCAGTGATATTCCCGCTGAAGCCGTTTCATATTTGGCGGAACTATTAGGCACTAATCAGCCTGACTTAACAGAATTGAGCCTTGGCGGGCGTTCAAAGCGCCGCCATCGTGCAGATATTCTAGAATATCTTGGTTTTCAGCGTTTGAACGCTTCTGATCGCGTCGCTTTGATTTCTTGGGTAAAGACTGACCTTTGCCCCACAGGTAAATCAGTGGCAGTCATGGTTGAGCAGATTTTTCTATGGTGCCGTGATCGTAAAATTATCAGCCCATCCCCAAAGGAAATATCCGTGCATGCACTGCATGTGCTTCAGGCATCGTTGGTTTCGGGAACAACATTTACTGTATGCCTCCCTTTGTGATTAACGCAGACGACCTGTCACGGGTTTCTTCCGCAATGCTGCACCTTGCAGGGGTTCTGTAGGGTAGCAGTACGTTTACGTGTGGCTGTGCAAGTTCTGGTTCAGGACGATTTCATCGTAGACATCGTAGACATCGTAGACATCGTAGACATCGTTAAGCGGAGTGGGTCCAGTCGGCACTGGTGTACGAAAGTTTGCCTGAACTGACTCAGGCATCTCTTGCCAAACTGGGCGATCCCGGACTTCGCTTAAATGTTGAACGGCTTCGTCAACCATCCTATGGGCAAGTTTTTGGACTACGGACCAATCTTCGGGGGCAAGGGGCTCTTCTGGTTTCCGGTTCATGGGCCGTTCTCGATGATTTTTGCACGCACGGTCATAGCTTGATCTAGTGTTAAGCGACTGCGGTGTGCCTGGGTGTTGTCTGTTTTGGGAAAATCCTTACGGAAATGTCCACCACGGGATTCCTCGCGTAGTAGGGCGGCGGTAGCAATAAGCGTGGCTGTTGCTGTCATGTTTACAAAAGACTGACACGCGCGGTTTGCTGTTTCCAGTTTTGCAATGTCCCGAAGTGCTTGCTTTAGGCCGGATGCAGAGCGCACAACGCCAACATTATTCGTCATGGTATTACGAAGATCTGCCAGCATATCAGGATTCGGGTTTGTGTCCGCG
>MAAC01009418.1_pt1 | contig 28345 bp, 24 predicted proteins | sample 1115981 | NCBI WGS metagenome assembly MAAC01 (sample SAMN04961126, study PRJNA320927) | seawater metagenome | isolation source: sample BD02T64 sea water enriched with oil for 64 days | place: USA:Gulf of Mexico | collected 2013-07-27
CTCTCCTAGACGTGCCGATTAAAGTCCGGCTACGGCGACTTCGTTTAAGTATGAAGTCATATTTTTGTTTTCCAGAGCTCCAGTAGCTAACTGCTGAAGATCCGCTTTACTTGCAAAGCCTGCAACCGATCCGATAACGATCAATGCTGGCCCACTAATCTCATAAGTCTCAACCAGACTGGCAACCTCTGACAGCTTTCCCGGGATAACCCGCTGATCAGAACGTGTCCCATTTTCAATAATAGCAACCGACGTATCAGCGGCTAATCCATGGCCAATAAGTTTGCTTGAAATAACATCAGCATTCGCAATTCCCATGTAGAAGACCAAAGTTTGACGGCTGTTTGCCAATCCTGACCAGTCCGCCTGTGCAATGCCCTCACCGTTCTGCCCCGCAACAAAAGTTACCATGGAAGCATGATCGCGGTGTGTTAGCGGAATGGATGCCGCAGCGGCACAACCAACAGCGGCTGTAATCCCTGGTACGATATCCACATCAATACCTTCGGCCTGAAGGACTTCCATTTCTTCACCACCACGCCCGAAGACAAAGGGATCTCCCCCTTTAAGGCGCACAATGCGTAATCCTTTGTGTGCTTCACGAACAAGAATTTCGTTGATCTCATCCTGGGTCTTGCTGTGCTTTCCCGGTGCCTTACCAACATAGATGCGATCAGCATCACGGCGGACATAGTCCAGGATTTCATCACTGATCAACCGATCATAAACGACAACATCGGCTTGCTGCATGAAACGCATCGCACGAAATGTCAAAAGATCCGGATCACCAGGGCCAGCACCGACGATTGCAACATGTCCTGCACGGCGTTCGTCTTTCCAATTGAGATTGATCAGGCCAAGCATTCTTTCACGTGCTGAAACTTCACGCCCGGAAAGTACCGCCTCGGCAACCGGACCGTCGAAAAAGCTTTCCCAGAATTTACGGCGCTCGTTCCCGCCAGAGATCGTTCCTTTAACGGCACCACGGAAACTGTCCGCAAAAGTCGCCAATCGTCCAAAGGCCGGGGGAAGCATTCCTTCAATTTTTTCACGAAGGTTGCGCGCGAGAATAGGAGCAGAGCCGCCACTGGATATTCCAATGACAATGGGAGAGCGGTCAACGATGGCCGGCATAATAAAATCAGAAAGCTCGGGGCGATCAACAGCATTTACCTTTATGCCGTGAAGACGGGCTGCCCTGCTAACTGCCGCATCAACATCTTCGATATCTGTCGCGGCAAAAACCAGACTTGCGCTTCTGACATCATCGTTGAGAAAGGCACGTTCTTCATAACCAACATGGGCACCATCGACCAGCTCCTGGATTTCATCACACAGAGTTGGTGCGATCACAGTAACAGCTGCATCGGCTTTTCTTAGCAGACGTAACTTTCTAGCAGCCAGGTCTCCACCACCTACCAGAACGACTTTTTGTCCTTTAAGTGTCAGGAAAATCGGAAAGTGATCCATGACGCCCTCTCACATATTTCACACGAAAAATTGAGAAATTAAAATCTCAATTACATTTGTTCATAGTGAATAAATGACACATCTGATGAAAATTACAAGAGGAAAGGTGAATAATATTTCATATAACACATAATAAATGTTATTTTTAAAATTTAAATCCTTAACTCAGCATTTAATACCAATAATCATTACTAAATTCATTTATTATCGTTATAATTCTGAATCTTAGGTCATTATTTAAAAGTAAAATCTGCATATAATAAGTGTTAATTCATTCTAATTTTATATTTCAAATTATATTAATCACAATTTTTAAAACAAAATATTTTACATTATTTACACTGAAATTAGTGGATAATTAAGTGTATTATTAAATATACATTCCTGATGTGTAATTAAGTCAAGTTCCTCTTTACCACTGGCGACAGTAAGCTCAATTACACGATAAAGAGTGGAAATAGCCTTTTGAGCAGCCTCTTCTTCTGACTCCCCCCTCATAACCCAGCCAAAGAACAGCGCCGTAAAAAGATCCCCAGCCCCTGAAGGAGAAAAAGTCAGGCAAGGGGTTGTTATCAACCAGGCAGCATCTGGCTTGATTATCAAAACACCAGTCTCCTGATTTTTATCAGCGTCAAGTTGCTCTGCAGAAGTTATGATAACACAGCGAAGATCGTACTCTTCAATCAAGTGTCTCGCGGCACAAATCATATCTTTATGTGTGCGGGTATTGGTTTTCGTAATCACATCAAATTCAAACTTATTCGGTGTGATGATATCGGCAAGCGGCAAGAGTTCTTCCATAATCAGTTCAGGAATGCCTTCGCTGACAAAAAAGCCTGTCCCCTTGTCTCCCATCACAGGATCAAGACAATAAAGGCCACTTGGATTAACTTGCCTATACTGCTCGACAGCACTTTTGATAACCCTGCCATTATCAGCCGAAGCCAGATATCCCGACAAAAACCCATCGCTGCTTTCGAGCGCCCCTCTGTCCGTCACCCCATTGAACAGATTTTTGAGTAACAAAGTATCAATCGCCTGTCCATAAACACTCGCATGTGCGGGGTGGTTTGACAGAATGGTTGTCGGGATGGAATGTACCTCTACCCCCAGCCGTTGCATTGGAAAGACTGCCGCTGAATTGCCAACACGCCCATAACAGACATGAGATTGAACAGATATTACTGACGGCATAGCACCCCCGAAATTACAAAATTTAAGATAACTCTTAAGATAACTCTACTGGCAATGCCTCAGATTTCGTTGCCAACATCGTAACACGGTCCTTATCTATGGCTCTGAGTTCAACCCTGAAGTCTGGAAAATACTTATCAAACCAAACCCTGACAGGCTTGAGTATATCCTGCTCCATAGATGTCGCCATCAATCCAGACACCCGAGGTATATGCTTTAGATAAGTACCTTTGCCATCTCTGGAATGAAGCCTAGAAAAAAGCCCAAGTACTTTGGCATGACGCTGCGCAGAAAGAACATAATACCAGTCCATAAAAGGTGTCCGCCCCTGTTCCGCAGCAAACTCTTCCCCCATTTTGGAAAAATAACGCGCCAACATTCTGGCTCGAAATTCCGGTTCAATATCTCGCCGCGCATCCTCGACCAACGACATTAAGTCATAGGGAGCAACCCCGAGTACAGCCGTTTGAAAATCGAGTAGTCCACACGACGATACCCCCTCACGATTATCGAGGATCATCAAGTTATCAATATGAAAATCACGCAAGGTTAATGTAATGGGTAAAGGAGAAAGCTTCCTAAAAACCTCACACCATGCACTCACATATTGCTGCCGCACATCGCCAGTTAAGGCCTCTCCCTTTAAGGAAGGATAGAACCAGTCCGCCATAATAAGAGCTTCACGAACCAGAAAGGCAAGATCGTAAGGTGGCATGTCAATATCGGATAGTTTTTCTGAAGAGTGCATTGCAACCAATACATCCACAGCCAACCCGTATAATTTTTCCTCATCAGCACCGGCTTGTAAAAGCTTGGCATAAGTCTTCTCGCCAAAGTCTTCTAACAATAAAAAGCCACGTTCAATATCTTCGACCAAAATTTCAGGCACTGATATACCACAGCCAAGAAGGTGCCGTGCGACTTTGGCAAAAACCTCTACTGGCTCAGCTATCCCCGGGGGGGCATCCATCAAAATTCTGGTTTCATTGCCTTTGGAAAGTCTGAAGTAACACCGTGCAGACGCATCAACGGGTAAGGCAGATACCTCCGCATCCCCCCACCCTGCTTTATTTACAAAGTCGATTCTATTTTTTTCTCTTCGAACCTGATTTACCGACACCAACAACTCCAGACAAAAACTTAAATATTCTCAATAACTTTGAATGAACATATTACTTTCTATAACAGAAAAAAACACTTGTTCTCTCCTGCCTATTGACAAGATGTATATACAAGTTAATTTGTCTATACATAATGTGGAGTTTAAGACATGAAAAAGAACACGCCTACCATCCGTGCCCCCCATGGCACCGAGCTATCTTGCGAAAGCTGGTTAACTGAAGCACCGCTTCGTATGTTGATGAACAATCTCGACCCGGATGTTGCAGAACATCCTGAAGATCTCGTGGTATACGGTGGTATCGGACGTGCAGCACGTAACTGGGAATGTTACGAAAAAATCGTTGAAAGCCTAAGAAAACTAAAAGACGACCAGACACTGCTCGTACAGTCTGGTAAACCTGTCGGGATCTTTCCAACGCATCCAGATGCACCGCGTGTTCTTATTGCAAATTCCAACCTTGTCCCGAACTGGGCCAATTGGGAACACTTCAACAAGTTGGATAAAGCCGGTTTGATGATGTACGGCCAAATGACCGCAGGTTCCTGGATTTACATTGGCAGCCAGGGTATTGTTCAGGGCACTTACGAAACTTTCGTCGAAGCGGGTCGTCAGCATTATAATGGGGACCTATCTGGTCGCTGGATCCTCACAGGTGGCCTGGGCGGTATGGGAGGCGCTCAACCTCTATCTGCAACGATGGCAGGCGCTTCCATGCTGGCAGTTGAGTGTCAGGAAGATCGCATAGATATGCGTCTTAGAACCGGCTACCTCGACAAAAAATGCACAAATATTGACGAAGCTCTCGCCATTATCAACGACGCTGTTGCAAATAAAAAAGCGATCTCTGTTGGTCTCGTTGGTAATGCTGCCGATGTTTTTCCCGAACTCGTCAAACGCGGTGTCCGTCCTGATATCGTCACGGATCAAACCTCCGCTCACGACCCCCTGAATGGCTATCTGCCACAAGGCTGGACGTGGGGTGAATATGTTGAGCGTTCACAAAAAGATCCTAAGGGCACAACAACTGCTGCTAAAAAGTCCATGGCTATTCAGGTTCAAGCCATGCTCGACTTCCATGCTCAAGGCATTCCGACAGTCGACTACGGAAACAACATCCGCCAAATGGCTATGGAAGAAGGCGTAGAAAATGCATTTGATTTTCCAGGCTTTGTTCCTGCCTACATTCGCCCTCTTTTCTGTCGCGGCATCGGGCCTTTCCGCTGGGTTGCTCTCTCTGGCGACCCGGAAGATATCTACAAAACCGATCAGAAAGTAAAAGAGCTGATCCCTGATGATCCGCATCTTCACAACTGGCTAGACATGGCGCGTGAGCGTATCCAGTTCCAGGGACTTCCTTCGCGTATTTGCTGGGTGGGTCTTGGGCAGCGCCACAAACTCGGCCTTGCTTTCAACGAAATGGTGCGCAACGGCGAACTAAAAGCACCCGTTGTAATCGGCCGTGACCACCTTGATTCTGGATCTGTTGCGAGCCCAAACCGTGAAACTGAAAGCATGATGGATGGCTCTGACGCTGTATCCGATTGGCCACTTCTTAACGCTCTTCTAAATACAGCGGGCGGGGCAACCTGGGTATCGTTCCACCACGGCGGTGGCGTTGGTATGGGCTTCTCTCAGCACTCTGGTGTCGTCATTTGTGCTGATGGAACCGAAGCCGCTGACAAACGTCTTGGTCGCGTCCTATGGAATGATCCAGCCACTGGTGTGATGCGACATGCAGATGCTGGATATGAAATTGCAAAACAATGTGCACGGGATAACAATCTCGATCTGCCAATGGAGTCAGAAAGATGAAAAACCTGGTACTGACACCACGTCAACTTACACTACCGCTCTTACGATCGATTACTTTCGATGACGTTCAAATCAGTCTTGACCCCGCTTGTCGGGGACAAATCGAAGCCTCGACAGAAACTGTTCGTGATGTTCTCCGCGATGGCAGGACAGTATACGGCATCAATACCGGGTTTGGCCGACTGGCCTCAACGCGTATTGATGACGAGCAACTTGAACAACTGCAAAGCAACCTTGTTCTCTCACATTGTACAGGGATGGGTCCCTTGCTTGACGATGAGGCCGTTCGCCTCATCCTCGCATTGAAGATAACCTCGCTTGCACAGGGTTTTTCTGGCATTCGCCATGAAGTTCTTGATTACCTCATCACCTTCTTTAACGAAGGCCTCTATCCTTGCATTCCGTCAAAAGGTTCCGTTGGTGCATCTGGAGATCTGGCGCCTCTTGCCCACATGTCAGCATTGATCATTGGATCAGGCAAAGCCCGATACAAAGGTGAAATATTGTCGGCTAAAGAAGGTTTGGCCCGCATTGGATTGGACCCAATGGTCCTCGGTCCAAAAGAAGGCCTTGCCCTCTTGAACGGCACTCAGGTTTCTACAGCACTTGCACTTCTGGGGCTTTTCAGAGCCGAAAACCTGATGAATGCAAGTACATTGGTCGGCTCAATGAGTGTTGAAGCAGCCAAGGGATCACACGTCCCCTTTGATCCGCGCATTCAAGCTGCACGCGGTCAGGTTGGTCAGACGGATATCGCAGCGGTATTCAGAACAGTCCTTAAGGGAAGCCCGATCAACGAAAGTCACGCTGATTGTTCAAAAGTACAAGACCCCTACTCGCTTCGTTGCCAACCGCAGGTACTTGGTGCCTGCCTGGATCACTTGCGCTTTGCAGCCACTATTTTTGAGCGTGAAGCCAATGCGGTTTCTGATAACCCGGTTGTCTTCACTAAAGAGGGCGATATTCTGTCCGGTGGTAACTTCCATGCAGAACCTATCGCAATGGCATCTGATGTTCTCGCTTTGGTAATTGCAGAAATTGGAGCGCTGTCAGAACGTCGCATTGCACTATTAATGGACAGCTCCATGTCTGGTCTTCCTCCGTTCCTTGTCGCAGGAAGCGGCTTGAATTCAGGGTTTATGATTGCCCAGGTTACGGCAGCGGCTCTGGCATCTGAAAACAAGTCTCTCGCACACCCTGCTTGTGTTGACAGTCTGCCAACTTCTGCCAATCAGGAAGATCATGTTTCCATGGCAACCTTTGCCGCAAGGCGCCTGTCGGAGATGGCAAAGAACACATCTGGAGTACTGGCCGTTGAGTTCTTGTCAGCAGCTCAGGGACTAGATTTCCTAAAACCGCTAAAAACATCCCCCACACTTGATAAAGTGATGGCAAGACTTCGTCAGGACGTTTCATTTTTTGAACAGGATCGTTACTTCTCTGATGACCTGGAGCTCACAAGTGATCTGGTTTGGAATGGGGAGTTTAACAAGCTGTCAAAAGCTGATTACCTGCCAAGTTTGACCTCAGGCCTCACGGAATAATTATTCAACTGAAATTGGATTAAGAGTAGTTAATTTTTGTAAATAGTAGAAACAGATACAGTGTGTTTTCAGCAGGTTTGCGAATTTTTGCTGGAAATACACTGTAGAAAAATGCATTTATGGCAATAAGAACGTAAGAGACCACAAAAACGAAACAGAAAATATAACCCAGCACGTAGGAAGTTCAGGATGATCACCTATAACAATGATAAAGGGAGTAATGATATCGGGAACAGCGATAAAAAAGTCCCGCTTTATCAAAAGGTGAAGGATTATATCATCGGCCACATTCGTTCGGGCGAGTGGGATACGGGGCATCAAATCCCTTCGGAAAATGAACTAACCCAAAGCCTTGAAATGTCACGAATGACAATACACCGCGCCCTCAGAGAGTTAACCGCTGATGGGTGGCTGATGAGGGTTCAAGGTGCCGGAACTTTCGTCGCAGAGCCAAGACCTCAATCCGCAGTCCTATCCCTTCGAAGCATCGCTGATGAAGTCCGCGCTAGGGACAGTCAATACAGCAACAACCTGATCAGTTTGACCGAAGAAAAAGCAACGCCCTACATTGCAGGGGTTTTGGAACTGGAACTTGGTGCTCCAGTTTATCATTCCGTTATTGTCCACAAAGAAAACAATGTTCCAATCCAGCTGGAAGATCGTTACGTGAACCCGGAAGTTGTTCCTGATTATCTCGCTGAAAATTTTCAAGATATCACACCTTACGATTACCTGATAAATGTTGCGCCTTTGAGCAATGCAGAACATACAATCTTTGCGATTGCATCAGATGAAACTCAGGCCAATCTTTTGGAAATAGAGCCCCAGGCTCCTTGCCTTCTTTTACGGCGCCGCACTTGGTCTGAAAGTAAGGTAGTTACTTACGCCAAGCTTATCCATCCTGGCGACAGATATAGTCTGGGCGGAACATTTCAAGGCTAGTTCCATCCCTTGTTATTCCTGCATCAGGGATCAACAGAGGTTGGTATAATCCCCCTTTTCAAATCTCTAATGGCAAATCTTGCTGGATGGATGGATGATATCAACTGATCCGGGATCGGTGTTTCTTCGCCTGTAATTAAAGCGGTAAGGTAAGAAGCCATCAAGGGGGCCGTTACAAAGCCACGTGATCCAAAACCAGCTGAAATATAAAGCCCTTCATGGTAAGTCGCTCCAGTCCAATCCCGGTGTTTGGCCCCATATTTCAATAACCCATAATTTTGGATATAGTCTTCATGATTAAAAAGAGGCCCGACCAGGGGTAGGCGGTCAAAGGTTGTCCCTCTGACAGAAGTACGCCCCTTCAAGTCAGATAAGAGAATATCTTCAGCAAAACTGGGTAGGGATTCCTTGAGAAATGACAGGTTATGTTCATGCCGTTCATTTACGACAGAGCAATCTTCTGCTTCATCGAATGAGTATAACCGCTCAAATGTTGCTCCAAAAACATGTTTCTCTTCAATAAGGGGCGTTAGATAGCCAGCACCGCTCACGACACATTTCAGGTTATCGCTTAAGCTAACCCTCGGACTAGTGCTTACTTGCCCCCTATTCATGACAATTGGAAGCAGCTGTGATTGTTCGAATTTTCGAGCAGCAAATGCGTTCGCCATTATCACCACATCAAAGTCCAAGGATTTCTGCCCCCCCTTGAAATTTAATCTCCACTGGGGCGTCGGACTTTGATTTTGCTTTGTTATGGATGCAATCTCACAGTCCAAAGAGATCTTCAGACCCTTGGTTAAGGCTCTCGCTAATGATGATGTGTTTATACATCCCCCTCGCGGGTACCACATTGCGGATTGTGATATTGGGATACCAGCCAACTCAGACGCTTGGACTGGATTAACAATCGCATAGTGTTCCCGAGGTAACTCGGCATTATCTGGAAAAGATTGATGCCTTTTAAGATCTTTCTCGTCAGCAATCAAGTTGAGCGTACCGCCCCGATGATGCCAAATATCTTCACCTGTTTTGGTCTCTAGTGCCTTGTAGAACTGTAAAGCATACAAATAGCTAGAAGTTAAGTACTGTCCAAGAGGGGTTTCTCCCCGCATTAATTTCGGCTCAAAAATAGCCGCTGGATTTCCCGATGCACCTTCTGCCAGACCAGCGCGTTTATCAAAAATGGTTACATCAATTCCCTTACTATTTAATCGATGCGCAAGAGTATTACCCGCAATTCCACCACCAATCACGGCAACATTTTTGGGTCTTGTTGTGCATTTTGGCATTTGAAACCAAGGGGCAAGCGCCATACTATTTTCTACTCTTTTTCTAACCGAAATTCACCGAATCCAATCGCTTATCTTATCTCTCGGGCACATAACAGAACATCATCCCACTCTGATATATCTTAAATAAGGTCATCCTCTTCATTTAAGGAGAAGATACAAAAAAACCGGCTGCAATGCACAGCCGGTTTTTCAGATCGCAAGAGATAACCTAGTTGCCGAACAATTTCTTCAATGCATCCTTGGGCTTTTCAATAATCTCTTCAACTCCACTACCTTCACCATCTAGCGGAAGCTTTGGAATTTCAAGACCACCCTCACCACTTGTCACACCTTTAATGAGAGAAGCCGGGTCTTTCAGTTTATCGGTTAAGGCGCCAGCAAGGTCAGGTACTATTTTCGGATCACTCCAGGATCCTGTGATTAGAAGAGGTACAGCTAACCCTGTAGCACCGCTATCTCCGCCCTGACCTTCCAGGTCGCCGACAAGTTTGGGCTCAAGCCGGTAATCCAGAGTTTTAGGCGGCAAAGGCACTGTTCCCTTGCCCGAAAGACGGAACAAAGGCGCAATCATGCTCAAGTCCTGATTATCAACAACACCTTTAGTAATTTTATACGTCCCTGATAATTCAGCAAAGTCAGTAGCTTGAGCATCATCAAAAGTATTTTTCAAAGCGTCCAGTGAAACATTGCGGATCAAGCCAGGAATATTAATTCCCTTAACTGCCCCATCTTTAAAGATGAAATTACCAGTTCCATTGAGATTTGATACCAGGGCTTTTTGGCTTTGTCCCTGCGTCGTCAGATTGGCAGCTGCGTTTAACGATCCCAGCAACTTTTCAAAATCAGCGCTGTCCGAAAGTAAAGGCTCTGCCTGAACTCCAGCAATATCAAATTGAATAGCAGTGGTCGGCGTGGATTTAGAACTATCGAGAACAACCTTTCCCTTAGCCTGACCCTCATACAAAGACAGTTGCTTGAGATCAGCAGTCAGCTTTCCTCCCTTAAGAAGGACACCAAGCTCACTAACACCAACCGTAATTTTGCGAATTTTGATACCCTCGGCTTTAAGAGCAAGATCAGCGTTCACGGCTTTTAAACCAGAGAAATCAATTGGCTCTTCACTCCAACCTTCATCTTTGGTCGGGGAAGTAGCTTCACCACTGCTACCCGTCGCGGAAGAAGAACCTTCCGAAGTTGCAGCATCAGATTCTGGCGGCAAATAAGGTGTTATATCAAGCAATCCCGTCGACAAAGCGGCGCGTATATCAGGCACAGAGCCCGACGTATCAATCTTCAAAGCGCCTTGTGCCGTTAACGCATCAAATGCCAATGCAACATCATCAAATGCAATAACTTGCCCCTTTAAGTCGAGCTTGCCTTTAACAGTTAGTTTTTCAAAAGTATTCTCATTGTTGCGTTCTATCGGGGCGCCAACCCAATCGGTAAGCCCTTTGACAGAAGGAACGTCAAGATCAAGTCCGCCAGCCAAGGCAAATTCTGTTCCATGAGTAGCCATTCCCTGAAAGCCAAAATTAACTGGTGATGATTCAACCGCAGTTTCCAGTTGACTGCTACCACCGTTTATCAAACTTTCAAGGTTCGCCACATCGGCGGTAATTTTTATGGTCTCCCCTTTCCAATCAAGGCTGCCGTCAACTGTCAAAGGTTGATTAAGAGCTTTCAAAGCTATCTCTAGATTAAGTCCTTCAACGTCTTCTTTAGTCCCGGAGGAAAGATCAACAAAATGTAGTTCTCCATCCTGAATACGAACATCACCAAGGGAAAGACCTCCAAGTGATGCGCCCTCTCCTACCGAAGAACCTTCACTCGAAGTATCTGTGGCCGTCGTCGTGTCAGAAGCGGTTGCTGATTGACCTTCCAAATTCCAGTTTGGATTGCCATCTTTATCAACTTCGAGATTAATAATCGGTTTTACCAACACAAAGCGATCAATAACGACTTCCTTAGAAAGCAGAGGTAACACTTGTAACTCAAGGGCCATTTGTTCCAAAGAAATCATCTCTTGGGTCTGACCTTGGGGATAATTGGCCAGGGATACACCGTTTACTTCCACTGCAACCGTTGGAAAAAGACTAAGAGAAATCTCTCCATCAATTTTTAAATCACGCCCTGTCGCCTCTTTTACTTTTTCAGCTATTTCAGGCTTATAATCTTCTAAGGAAATAAAAAACGGAGCGATGAGCAGAACTGCGATTAACAGAACAATCAAACCACCAATTGATACGAGAATTTTTTTCATTTTAGTCTCCATTACACGGGACAATTTTACAGCCGTGCAAATGACACGATTAGCAAAGATATTATAATTTAAAATATTGAAGCGGTATTAGCAAAAGCTAACACCGCCTCTTGTTTGCAATGGGCAAAACAACCACCCAAGCATCGTTTGATTATTTTAGAAGCGTTACAATCACACGACGGTTTCTGAACTCTGAGATACCATCACCTGTATTAACGGCAGGGGCATTTTCCCCAAGGTCCTGGCTTTTAACTTTGTAAGCCGACACGCCGTGACTTTCGAGAGCAGCAACAACAGCAGCCGCACGTTCACCTGCGAGATTCTGATTATAAGCAGAAGAACCTGCAGTATCTGTGTGACCTGCGACAATGACCTTGGAAGGTGAATGTTTTTTAATTGCAGCCACGACAACTGATATTTCTGCCTTGGCATCAACGGTCAACGCATCTGAGTCAAAGTCGAAATAAATCGCAAAGGGATCAGGAAGAACCATCGGTGCTGGTGCTGGTGCCGCTTTGACTACTTTTGGTGCAAGAGCTGCGTCAACTTTTGCCATTGCAGCCAAAAATCCATCACGACAAGCAGCGATATGGTCTGGTTGAATGTTTTCTTCTTGCTCTTGGATCCAGCAATCAAACATTACCTGAGCATGAGCTGCTGATGTCGGCGCTTTGTCCGCTGCGCCATGGGCAAGAGCATTTGTCAGGCGATCATGTGCAGTAGAGAGATCTCCGACGAATTCTTCGCCTAAATCCCAGTTTGCAACTTCTTCCGGAGCAACAGAGTTGCCATCTGCGGCAACAAGAGCCTTATCCGCAAACAGACCGGAATCACCCCAATCTTTTTCGGCGCGTTCATCCCCTGATAGCCCGACATATCCTTTGTAGAGTTCTCTCGTAAATGATGAACCGCTCGGTTGAGCATTTGTTGCTGCCTGATAACGATCAGCACAAGCTGATAAGGTAACTGCCGCTACACCAGCGACCAGTACAAACTTTAAGCCCCGCATGATATTCTCCCTCGAAGGTTTTGATATGCATAGAACACGAGATAACTTACAAATTGACCCGATAATTTATCACTGACATTCCATCCACGCTAAGTTGTAAAAGAGTATCATAACATGGCGAAGACGAGTTACTATTTTATTGTAAGCTTAGTAATGAACAGATTCCCATTAGTCCAACAACATACTTAAAAATAGTTTGTTTTCAATTAGATAAAAAAAGGAACCAATACTTGTCACTTTCCCGCAGTCTTCCAAAATTGGGGTAAGAATAAATTACACTCGATATGATATCAACCCAGAGTAACCCACGCCCTTATCCCCTTAACGTCTTGTTAATAATCATACAAAACAAAATTAAAAAATCATCTTGGTATAAATACTTATCCTTATCTATTTGATTCAAAAAGAATAATTCAAATTTCATAATTTTCACAAAAATAATAGGCAAAAATAATAGGCAAAAATAATAGGTAGAGACTCCTAATTACTGACAAGCGACTTATGAAACTTGATTAGGCTGGCGCTAACATAGCAGTTCACACGCAAAAGTCGTTTATAAATTATATTTTCAATCTTTTGATGCTAGAGTGATTTCATAAAAATAAAATCATTCAGGAGATTCACCTATGGAAACACCAATAGTTGCCAGTGCGACCCCAGCAATGATCAACCTTGAAGAAGGCAAAACTTACTTTTGGTGTGCCTGCGGGAAATCGAAAAAACAACCCTTTTGTGACGGCAGCCACAAAGGCTCTGAATTCAAACCACTCTCATTTACTGCAGAAAAAACCAAGCAGTACTTCCTTTGCCAATGCAAACACAGTGAAAAAAAACCATTCTGTGATGGAAGCCACAAGCACTTACTGTAGAAAAATTCTGACTGAAATCAGGGAAAATTAACCCTGAGCTTCAACTTAAAGAGTAGCGATTAAATTTGCTCCAGTCAGAGCTTTTAATTCTATCGGCAAGCTCTTCTTTATCTAGCAAACCTGACTGAGTATCCATAACTGATACAACAGAGGCAGAATTTACCGAAGCGGCTTTAAGAGACAGCTCCTCTCCCTTACCAAGCCCAATAAACGAAGCAAAAGTAGAAGCAAAGGCATCTCCTGCCCCGGCAGTTCCCATCACCTCAGCTTTTTGAGCGGGACAAAACAGTATTTCTTCAGGAGTCCCCAGATAGGCTCCTTCTTTTCCATTTGTTACCAGCAAGCGCTGAGGTCCAAGTCCACCGAGAGTTTTTACGAATTCTTTCAGGGACATCATCGTACCGGATACACCCACGCCCTTTATCAAAAGTTCCGGTAGGTCAGGAGCGTCTGAATGTTTGCAAGATCTCGTCGCATCAATCTCACTCTTTGCTGAAATAAACGGAACCAGTTGGCCCGCTTCAACTTCGTTCATCACGAGGACATCAATGTACTGCAATGATTCCCAAAACGATTGGGTGCGGGAGGAGAGTTGACGAATACCGGGGTTTGCAACGACCAGACTACCAGCTTCTTTTGCAAGCTTAACAATTCTTGGAAAACAATCAGCAGAAGCACCACTAAGTCCGGTGACATAAGTAAGCTCTATGCCTTCAAACATTTCCGGTTTTATCTCATCCGGAGATAGAAGTGTATTAGCACCACGCGCAACAAATATTGTCGGGTTCCGAACATGCGATGACACCATTACAGCACATCCCGTGGCGAGTTCAGCCCCAGTGATGACCCACTCACGACCGATATTCTTTTCCTCAAGGCGCTTGAGAACCATTTGCCCTTCGATATCGTCGGCAAGCTTCACAACACAAGAAATATCCAGGCCCAGTAGGGACATGGAAACAGAGGCATTGATGGCACCGCCACCAGTATGGGTTTCAATCATCTCTGCATCTACCTTTTTCCCCTCTTCAAGAAGAAGGAAGTTGGTAATTGCATTATGCATCGTCATCCGCTCAACTTCATCATCAGAAACAGATGCGATAATATCAACGGTTGCCCCACCCAGTGCCAGCGCCTTCATTTTAACGTCCTAACTCTATTAGCTTTCAGCCAGTGTCTTGTCTACAGAACCAAGCACAGCGAAGATCCCATCAAGCTTGGCACCCAATCCCTGCTCTGCCTGACGCACCCACTTGCGAGGGTCGTATTTACTTTTGAGAGGTTTACCTGTTTCCGGATCGATCTGGGCAACAAACGCATTTTGGTTCGCATTCACATAAGTACCGACAGGCTCTGAGTAGGCGTATTGGAGGTCTGTATCCACGTTCATTTTAAAAACACCGTAAGAAACAGCTTCTTTAATATCGGCGTCAGAGGAACCAGATCCACCATGGAAGACGAGATCCAGCGATTTTTCTTCAAGGCCATAACCTTCGGCCATCAGCGCCTGGGAATCTTTCAAAATGACTGGACGTAATTTAACGTTACCTGGTTTATAGACACCGTGAACATTTCCGAAAGAAGCGGCCACAGAAAAATCACCCAGTGGGTTTAATTCCTGATAGGCATAAGCAACATCTTCTGGCTGGGTATAGAGTTTTGGATTATCAGCACCAGTATGCTCGGACCCAATTCCATCTTCTTCCCCCCCGGTTACACCGAGCTCTATTTCCAGGCTCATATCCAAAGGCGTCATTTTTTTAAGATAATCAGCACAAGTACCAACGTTATCTTCCAAAGCCTCTTCAGATAAATCGATCATATGGGATGTATAGAGCGGCTTGCCGTTCTTCTCCCTGAACTTTGCCCCCTCTTCCAACAGACCATCAATCCACGGCAATAAACCACGGTTTGCATGATCAGTATGAAGAACAACGCAAACGCCATAACCTTCTGCGAGTAAGTGAACGTGTTGAGCGAGAGAAACAGCCCCAAGCACCTTCCCCTGCAAAGAATCAGGATAGGCAGAGCCAGCGTAGAAACCTGCACCGCCATTTGATACCTGAATAATCACATCAGAGCGATTACGTGCTGCAGCTTCTAAAACAGCATTTATTGTACTGCTACTGGTCACATTGACAGCTGGGATCGCATAGTTTCCCGCCTTACATGCCTTAACCAGTTTCTTATAGTCCTTACCGGTTACGACACCGGGGCGAAGTTTCACAGACACCGCCAATCCTCCCTGTACTTTTCGGTTCTAAATAAACACTTATCGCGTCACAAATATACGACTTGGCCACACCGAATTGATTCGTCTGCAGCCAATACAATTTTCATACTGTTCACAGCATCCTGCATGTGAGAACCCAAATCCAGATTTTCCATGATCGCCTTTAACAAAAATTCTTGCTCTCTCATACAAAGGGCATCGTGATTGGGCTCATCGTCCATCCGAATTACATTATCTTGTTTTGAAAAGTTGGATTTTTCATCCAGCTCAGCCGAATGGCAAAGGATAGCAGAGGTCTTGGTGTGGGCATCAATATCATCTGATTCCATTGCCTTATCTTCGTCGGCCACCACAATCGACACACATCCTTTCGGACCAATAACATCCTTCACAAAAAAGGCTGTCTCGCTCATCATCGGGCCCCACCCCGCTTCGTACCAGCCGACGGAACCATCTTCATAAGTTACCTGGAGCTGGCCATAGTTATACATATCCTCGTCAATTTCTTCACTTAAACGCACCCCAATCGCGTGTACCTTGGCTGGCCGTGATCCCGTCATGAGACACATCATATCTACGTAGTGCACCCCACAATCAACAATCGGCGAGATCGACTTCATCAACTGCTTATGTACTTGCCAGGTAGCCCCGCTACTTTGCTGATTTAAATTCATCCTCATAACCAGCGGTTTACCCAGCTGTTGCGCTTGAGAAACAAACTCCTGCCAAGAGGGATGGTGCCGTAATATATAGCCAATGACGAGTTTCAGCTCTTTCTCTTGTGCGGCTGCAATTACTCTTTGTGCCCCTTCAACGGTGTCCGAAATCGGTTTTTCCAAAAACACGTGAGCGCCAGCATTAAAAGCCATCAAAGCATAAGCTTCGTGAGTATCAGGCCAGGTATTGATTGAGACAACATCTGGTCTCAACTCTTCGAGTGCCCGATCATAATCACTGAACCTTGGATAGCCCACGATTTCATCAGGGAGAAGCGTTTGCTCATTGAGGCTTCGGCTGCACAAACCAACGATCTCAAAACCCGATAGTTGATGATAGGCCTTCGCATGAGATATTCCCATGTTCCCAAGCCCAACGACCAATACCTTTTGTTTTGAAATCATTACATTATACCTAATCAAATATCAGCTTATAAGATAACTACTTAGTAAAACCATCCGCCGCCATATCGCGACCATCAATCCATGTATCCAGGACATATCCATTATCGTCCAAGAGAACCATCGAGGCTTTGTAACCTTCTTTAATCATCCCGTACTCACTACCTAATCCCAGGAATTGAGCAGGATAGAGAGAGGCCATTCTAAGAGCCTCATCATGAGGCAACCCAAGCATTTCAACGGTATTTCGAACAGCCGTTGCCATATCAAGATGCGCCCCGGCTAAAGTACCGTCTTCAGTTGTACAGCGCCCATCTCGGTTAAATATTTTTTGCCCGTACAATTCAAAGAAATCCTGGTCGCTCCCAACCGTTGGCATCGCATCTGTGACCAACATCATTTTACCACGCTGTTTGGCCTTGATTGCCACCTTTAGAGTAGCAGGATGAACATGATAGCCATCGACGATCAAACCACACCAACTTTCATCATGATCCAGAGCGGCACCAACCGCACCGGGTTCCCGGCTGTTCATAGGCGTCATTGCATTAAAGAGATGAGTGAAGCAGGACAGACCCTCGGCAAAAGCTTTTTGGTAATCTTCATACTCCCCAGCAGTATGTCCTGCAGCAACAATCACCCCCGCCAGAACCAGTTCTTTAATTGTCCCGGAGGCATTTTTTTCAGGCGCGAGCGTGACCAGAGTTACCCCTTGTTTCAGACTGGAGAGAAGAGCAGTTGCTCCCTCTTCCATATCTCTAATTTTGTCTTTCTGGTGCACACCTTTACGATTTTGGTTGAGGTAAGGCCCCTCAAGATGAATACCAAGAACACCAGCCTCTTTATGGGACAAAGCATCATCAACGGCCTCTATTGCCTTTTCCATCACAGAGCGATCATCTGTGATAAGTGTCGGCAACATTCCCGTGGTACCATACTGACGATGAGCCCGGGCTATCGTCCTTATTCCCTCTCGGGTCGTTTGCTTATTTAGAAGTGCGCCGCCGCCGCCATTAACCTGAACATCAATAAACCCCGGGACCAACCGTGCATTTTTCATATCGCGGGTCTGCCCCACAACAACAGCTGGATCAGGCTCTCTGCCCACATACAGAATTTGGTCACCTTCAAGCAGGACAGTTGCTCCTTCGAGCCACTCGTCCCCTGTAAAGACCCGCGCATTGGTCAGGGCTGATCTCATTAAACGGTCTCCGTGACTTTTTTCAGGTGGCGAGGATTATCCGGATCCAAACCACGCAATTGAGTAATATTTTCTGCCATGACGTAAAAGCTCTGTATCATTACCGGCAACTGGCAGAAGGGATGAATGTTGGACTCAATTTTCAGTATCCCCTTACGCGCTTCACCTTCTTGAGCTGTAAAGACAGCGCCACCTTTTTCTCTGAAATTAGCCGCCAACTCACCGACAGAATCCCAAGACTGATCTCTTTGCCGGAATAAAAGGACGGGATAGCCATCTGCAACAAGAGACATCGGACCATGCTTTACCTCCGCAGCGCTAAAGGCCTCAGCATGAATGTAAGAGGTCTCTTTGAATTTCAGTGCAGATTCCAAGGCAATACCAAACCCCGGCCCTCGCCCGACCGTAAACAGATTTGAAGAGGATACGAGGAGCTCAACGGGCTCTGACCAATCTGCCTTCAGCCCACGCTCCAGTTGATCTGGCAATCGATCAAGAGCAGGCAAGAGACCACTATCATAGTTCCATATTGCAGCTAACTGTAAAAGAGCCGTCAGGGACGCAATATAACTTTTGGTGGCAGCAACCGAATTTTCAGGACCCGCATGTAACGGCAAGAAACAATCAGCCAGAGCAGCCAGAGGTGCAGAGGCATCATTACAGATACATAAGACAAAAGCGCCCTGATCCTTCGCAGCCTGAGTAGCTTGCACCAAATCCGGACTACGCCCAGATTGAGAAACAGCAATGAACAGACTATCTCGCATATTTACCGTACCGCCATAAAGCGTTGAAACGGATGGAGCAAAGGATACAACGGGCAATCCAAGACCGATTTCAAGAATGTACTTTGCAAAAGCACAGGCGTGATCGGAACTTCCCCGTGCGCAAGTTGCGATAAATCGAAATTTCCGATCTCTGATCTTGTGCGCCAAGTCTTCTAAAACTTCTCGATTGGCTCTTAGTTGCCTGGAGATAACAGCAGGTGTTTCAGCTGTTTCCTTCGCCATCAGGCTAATTTTACTATTCATTTTGTTCTTCATTCTTTTTATTCTCGATTATCCAAATAAAGCTCAGCTATAAAGTCATAGCTGTCTCCACGATAATGAGATCTGGTAAATTCAATAGGTCGCCTATCCGGAAGAAACGAACGCCTTTCAATATAAAGGGTCGGCCCCCCAACAGGTACGCCTAACAACTCGGCCTGAGCAGGCTTTAAGAGTTCCGCGCGCAGTCTTTGGAGGGCACGCAACGGGCGATGGCCTGATTTATCCAGGATTTTATATAGCGAATCTTCAACGATTAGCGGATCAGGAAGAAACTCCTGAGGGACAGTTGCAAGTTCAATCGCAAGGGCCTTTCCATCAGCACAGCGAATACGGTGTAACCTTGATACGCCAACTCCCGGAGAAAGATTAAGTGCCATTGCCTCTTCGGGCGTAGCTAGGCCGGTAGCGCGTTCGACCCAAACAACAGACGGCTCCATCCCTCTGGCCGTGATATCTTCAGTAAAACTTGTCAACTTTGAAAGAGGTTGCTCCATGCGCGAGGCAACAAAGGTACCTGCACCATGCTTTTGCACCAGAAGGCCATCGCGGACCAAGCCCTGAACAGCTTTGCGAACGGTTACACGCGACACCTCCAACTCCGCAGCGATATCTCTTTCGCTGGGCAGGGCATCCTCAACTTTGAAAGCACCAATTTCGATAGCTTGCCGGATCAGTGTCTGTAATTGTTTGTACAGTGGCGTTGGGTTAGATCCATCAAGCCGACTTCTCACTTTTAACCCTCTAAAGGCACCTACTTTCATGCTTTGGCACCCCCGTGCCCCAGCACTTCTTCGCGCACCATTCGAATGCCACCATCCATGGCATCTCCAAGCGGTTCGCAAAGGACTGATCTAAGTTCTTTTGGCAACCGTGAATCTATACGTTTTGAGACACCTCCCATAAGACATATCCGCTCCACGCCACGATCCATTAGTGCCTTAATCATATTCTCGGCCTCGTATACCGACTTGGCAACAAGACGCTCGGCAAGAGGATCACCCTGATCGGCACAATCGAAAACCAACGGCGCAAAAGACCCATAATTATGAGGCTCAGCACCTTCAGCCCATTTCACCATTACTTGGCGATCATTTTTGAAGTGCGCCATAATCGCTTTGGTCAAATCAGTTTCGGGTCGGCATCCCTCTGCTGCGAACAAAGAGCTGCGAATTGCGTTCTGTCCCAGTAATGCCCCGCTCGCATGGTCCGATATCTCAAACCCCCACCCACCGACGTTTATTACCTGATCATTGACGATCCCCATACCACAAGAGCCCGTGCCCAAAATCAGAATGCCCCCATTTTCACCACCATGCGCGCCAAGACATGCCGTATAGGCATCTGTCGCCCCAGATACAGAAGCAAAAGAGTGCGGGAATGAGAGCATTGATTGCAACTCGCTCTCCAATCCAAGCCCCGCAAGCCCGAGCCCTACATGCAGAAATGAAAAATCCTCGCGACCACGACCGGATTGGTGAAGGGCTTCGATACAAGCTTTTTCAATTTCGTAATAAACCCGGACAGCCCCTAACCGAGAATTAGACGGTCCTGCAAAACCCTCACCAACCAGTTCCCGGTCAGCCGTTTCAACGCGAACCCGACAACTCGTCCCGCCACCATCAACTCCTGCAAAGAGCATATTACTTATCACTTAAAACTCCGAACCACTACCAGACCAATAGATAAAACCAATTAAATACCAATTTAACTTATTTTTTTATCTTCGTAAATTCAAAACAAGTTAAAAAAATATTATTCTTTTTCTATATTATAATTTTTCTATATATTTCAATAATTTAAATTGATATAAAAATCAATAAATCGTTATTACAACTCGCTTCATTTGTGAGAATATGAAAAAATTGATTTCAAATTGGTTTCTTTTTGGTATTATACTATCAAATATTCACAAACTCATTTGGATTCATAGCCTTGGCAAAAAAGTTGCAGCGCACAGAACAGCACAGCCCGCGTTACAGCGGTCTGGACACTTGGCCCGCGGGAGAGATTCTCGAATCCCTCTGGGCTTCACAGCTAAAGGCTGTCTCCTGCATTCAACCTGCCATCCCTTCTATAGAAAAAAGTGCAACCGCTATTGCAGCCAGATTAAATGACGATGGTCGTCTCTTTTATATTGGCGCAGGATCATCTGGTCACCTCGCCATTCAGGATGGACTAGAGCTCAATCCGACATATGGCTGGCCTTTGGAAAAATTGATCCCGTTAATTGCAGGCGGGCAAGACGCCGTTTTATCTCCGATGGGCGGCGCTGAGGATAAAGAGCATCTTTCCGTTGACGCTCTTATAAAACACAAAATCAGTGACAAAGACGCCATAATCGCAGTCGCAGCAAGTGGCTCAACACCTTACACTCAAGCAGCAGTTAATTACGCACATCAAACCGGTGCACTCGTCGTTTGCATCTCGAACAACGAACAAGCCCCGATGTTCGGACACTCTGATCACTGTATATTTCTAGATAGCGGTAGCGAAGTTATTGCAGGATCGACACGCATGGCTGCAGGCACAGCACAAAAGGCTGCCCTCAACATGCTCTCAACACTCGTGATGACAAAACTGGGGCACGTTCACGACGGATTGATGGTCTCAATGATCATTAACAACGACAAACTGGCCAAGCGTGGCGTAACCATCGTTCAAGAGATTACCGGTAGAAGCGAAGAAAAATCCCACACGGCTTTAGAGCTCGCACAAAAAGATATCAAGCTTGCTGTTCTCATTGCAATGGACCACTCAAAATCTGAGGCAATGTCCGCTCTGGAGAAATCCAGAGGCCATCTGCGGCAAGCCATGAAATTACTCAAGACAAACGAACCATAACCGGGACAACCCGGGCTCAATGTTAACTCGGAGGACATGATGACTAACAGGAAATTCACTTTAAGCACGGGTGTAGCAGCGGTTGCACTTGCAGTTGCAGCCCTGACACCAACAATGTCAGCTCACGCTGACGAGCTGATAATTGAAAGCTGGCGTACAGATGATATAGATATCTGGAACAGCCAGATCATTCCCGCTTTTAACAAATCACATCCGGACATCAAGGTGCGTTTTGCACCGACCCCGCCTGCGGATTATAACGCTGGCCTGAATGCCAAGCTTGCTGCCCAAACGGCTGGCGATCTTATTACCTGTCGCCCGTTTGACGTTTCTCTTGATCTTTACAATCAAGGACACCTTACCAAGATTGATGGCATCGACGGTATGGATAATTTCTCAAGTGTTGCGAAATCTGCCTGGCAAACGGATGATGGCTCCACCACCTTCTGCCTCCCGATGGCATCCGTTATTCACGGTTTCATCTATAACAAAGAAGCCTTCAAAGAGCTTGGCCTGGAAATTCCCAAAACCATTCCGGAATTCATGAGCGCTCTTGATAAGATTAAAGAAGACGGTACTTACGTTCCAATGTCCATTGGTACGGCCGATCAGTGGGAAGCGGCAACTATGGGCTTCCAAAATATTGGTCCCAACTTCTGGAAAGGCGAAGAAGGACGCAAAGGACTGATTGACGGCAAGGAAAAGCTTACTGACGCACAATACGTCAAGGTTTTTGAACACCTTGCCGAATGGGGTCCTTACCTTGGCAAGGGTTACAAAGCTCAGTCTTATCCCGATAGCCAAAATCTCTTCAGCCTGGGGCGCGCAGCGATCTATCCTGCCGGATCATGGGATATCTCCACCTTTAACGGTCAGGTAGACTTCGAGTTTGGTGCCTTCCCACCACCCGTTCCGGCTGGCCAGAAGACCTGTTACATCTCTGATCACACGGACATCGGCCTTGGGATCAATGCGGCTTCAAAGAATGTTAAAGCTGCCGAGATTTTCCTGAGCTGGATGTCGTCTAAAGAAGCAGGCACAATCTTCTCGAATGCACTGCCTGGTTTCTATGCTCTATCAAAACACAAACTCGAAATTTCAGACCCCGTTGCAAATGAGTTTGTGAGCTGGCGTGATAAGTGTGAATCTACAATCCGTAACTCTTATCAGATCCTTTCACGTGGCACGCCAAACCTCGAAAACGACCTTTGGAATACTTCTGTTGGCGTTATGAACGGTACGATGACACCAGAAGAAGCGGCCCAAAAAGCTCAAGCAGGTCTTGCCAGCTGGTATAAACCACAGCAATAAACCTTTTTATATTAAAGCGCTGGTACCCCTGTCGGTACCAGCGCTTTATGTGCAAACGTTTTTCTATAAACACAGGCGCTTTATAACAAAACCCCTCTGTTTATAGAAAAAAACCAAGTCCCAATTTACAGAGAGTTGCAATCCACATGGCTTTAAAAACCAAACGGGGATCGTCCTTTCGAACACACATTTTGGTGTTCCTGCTCCCAGCGGCCCTAATCTATACACTTTTCATGATTCTTCCGCTGATTGACACGGTACGGTTCAGTTTTTACAGCGCGAAATCTGGTGGTCCAACGACCTTTGTCGGATGGGATAACTACATCCTGATTTTAACCAACGAACGCTGGTGGCAGGAATTTACAAATGCGCTCGCAAATAACTTTAAATTTTTCGTCATTCATATGCTGCTCCAGAACCCTATCGGGCTTCTACTTGCCGCACTGCTTAGCCTTCCAAGATTGAAGTTGGCCAACAGCTATCGAACTCTCATTTTCATGCCAACGATGCTATCTGTTGTCATCATAGGGTTCATTTGGAAGCTCATCCTGAGCCCACTTTGGGGTGTTGGCGATACACTGGTTGGTTTTGTCGGCGTGACAGACGGACTCCCTGCATTTTTGGGGGAAGAGTACTCAGCCCTTATTACCTTATCCCTAATTTCAGTTTGGCAGTTTGTCGGCATCCCCATGATGTTGATCTATGCCGCACTGCTCAATGTCCCAGATGACCTAGTGGACGCCGCGATTGTTGATGGCGCGAACCAGTGGACGGCTTTCTGGCGTATCAAACTACCCCTCATCCTCCCCACTATCGCGATGGTATCGGTTCTCACATTTGTCGCTAACTTTAACGCCTTTGATCTGATCTATGCCGTTAAAGGTGCTCTCGCCGGGCCAAACTTCTCGACAGATATCATGGGTACGATGTTCTATCGGACATTCTTTGGATTTCAATTGCAACCCGGCAGTGCCACGATGGGCGCAACCGTCGCCAGCCTGATGTTCCTGGTTATTCTCTGTGGCGTGATGATATATCTTTTTGTCATTCAACGCCGCTTACATCGCTACCAACTGTAGGAGGGCGGATAAATGAAAATATCAAGACGCGTAGGTCCGTTAGGCGTACATGCCGTTCTTCTGAGCTATACGGTCATTGCTCTATTTCCCATATTCCTCGTCGTCATGAATTCCTTTAAGAGCAAAAGAGGGATTTTTCGCGATCCCCTGGCTTTTCCGGATGCAAAGACGTTTGATCTAATCGGCTTTGAAAAGGTTATCTCCCGGTCATCTTTTGACGTGTATTTCACCAATTCGATTTCGGTCACCGTCTTAAGTCTTGTATTCGTGCTATTACTTGGGGCCATGGCTGCATGGGCTCTCGCCGAATATGATTTTCCGGGCAGTGATTTCATGGCTCTCTACCTCGCCATTGGAATCATGATCCCCATTCGCCTGGGTACCGTAAGCCTGCTTAAAATGATTGTCGCTCTGGGATTGGTTAACACCTTAACCGCTCTCGTTTTGGTCTATACGGCGCAGGGGCTTCCACTTGCCATATTTATTCTTCGAGAATTCATGGCACAAATACCCAACGATTTAAAAGAAGCTGCGCGGTGTGATGGGGTTTCGGAATACAGGATTTTCTGGTCCATCATTCTGCCACTCATTCGCCCAGCCCTTGCAACGGTTGCCGTGTTCACCATGATCCCGATCTGGAACGACCTCTGGTTCCCCCTTATCCTCGCTCCCGGAGAAGATACCGCAACAGTTACCCTCGGTATTCAGCAGTTTATCGGACAGTACGTCACCGACTGGAATGCCGTGCTGGCATCTCTGACATTGGCTATCGTTCCCATCCTGATCCTCTACGTGATCTTCTCAAGACAATTGATCCGTGGTCTAACCTCAGGAGCCGTAAAATGATCCAGATAGCAAGAGCTCTAACCAAAGTTAAATTACACAACGCAAAGTGCACAGCTGTGCATCAGGAGAGGTAGATCCATGGCTGATATTTCACTTTCAGGCATCAAGAAATCTTACGGCAAAGCCAAAGTTCTTCACGGTATCGATATCGACATTAAACATGGCGAATTCGTCGTGTTTGTCGGACCTTCGGGTTGCGGAAAATCGACACTGCTCAGGCTGATCGCTGGCCTTGAACCCATTACAGATGGTGTATTGCAGATTGCAGGCGAGCCCGTAAATGACCTGACACCTTCCCAGCGTAAAATCGCCATGGTTTTCCAATCCTATGCGCTCTATCCGCATATGACCGTTTATAAAAACATGGCCTTTGGACTTACCCTTGGTAACAAGGGACCACTTGGCGGATTGTTCGGTGGGGGCGAGAACAAAAAACTCATTGACGAGAAGGTTCAAAAAGCCGCCAAAAGTCTGCAACTCGAAGATTATCTGGATCGGTATCCAAGAGAACTCTCGGGCGGGCAGCGTCAACGCGTCGCTATTGGCCGCGCAATCGTCCGCGATCCGAACGTCTTCTTGTTTGATGAACCACTCAGTAACCTTGATGCTGCCTTACGGGTCAATACACGTCTGGAAATTGCCAAACTACACCAAGACCTTGATGCCACGATTATCTACGTCACTCACGATCAAGTCGAAGCCATGACTTTAGCAGACAAGATTGTGGTTGTTAACGAAGGCCATGTCGCCCAATGCGGCTCCCCTCTTGAGCTCTATCATCATCCAGCCAACAAATTTGTTGCAGGCTTTATTGGCTCCCCCTCGATGAATTTCCTTGAGGGCACGGTAACTTCAACGAACGCTAAAACTCTTGAAATTATCCTTGATTACGACGGTAGTTCAGTCAAACTTCCGGTTCATGCTGATGCTACGGAGGTCGACGAGAAAGTAACCATCGGTATCCGCCCGGAGCACATGCAGGAAGGCACGGATCTCCCCTTCCAACTTTCTACAAAGGTGAATGTTGTCGAGCGACTTGGAGATGCGAGTTATCTCTATCTTGAGAGTGGTGCCAAAAATCCACTTTGCATTAAGACGGATGGCCATAGTCACACCAAATCCGGTGAAACTATTCAAATCTGTGCTGATTTCTCCGCGGTGCATGTGTTCAATGCCTTAGGCAATGCCCTGACACGAACAACCACTGATGACAGGTATATCGCGCCTAAACAAAGCGCTTAAATAACTGAAAATATCTAAGCCGGATTGATGTATTCTGTGAGAAATAAATCAATCCAGCTTTTTTTTCGCCTAAATTTTCAAAAAATTGACCCAGCTAACCATCTAAAACAACACTTCTCGCTGATATAACACCGATCGCCCGTAACGAATTTAAAGCTGAGGTTTGGTAAGGCGAAATCTCATAAAGAGCTCGCCATCAACCATCAATTGACCATCCTCAATGAAACCCAAGCGGGTAATTGCTTTTGAATTTAGTCGACTTGGAGGAAATAAGATCGTTATCGAATTAAGGTTCATATGGTTAAATGCCTGATCTTTGACTTTATTGAAAATTTTTCGCCCCCACCCCCAAAATTTGGGGTGGAGAACCAGAGCGAAATCAGCTTCCCCATGCTCAGGTTGTAATCCTCCCCAGCCTGCGAATTCATCTTTGACAAGGAAAGCCCAAGGGCCAAACCCATGTTCGTCCCAAAGCTGCTTTTTTGCTTTTAAAAAAGCTCGACAACTTTCCGCTGAAAAACCTTCGGCAAGTAATGGTAACTGCTTACCCACCATTTCATTATTCATAAGATCAATGATTTGTTCTTCTTTGATTTCAAAGAGATGAATAAATTTAATTTCATCCATTAAACAATCCTTTTATCGAAAATAATTTTTGAAAATTGCTTCAAATATAACCCGGTTCCAAAAATTCTCAATTACTGCCGAATATCGCCACTTGATCTATATCAACGACACGAAATGTCAATCTCCTGTATTAACTATTATTCGAGACAATTTAATACTACTATTGCACGAGAGATGAGACATAAATCAACGGTTAAGCAACTAGACCAGAATAATCTGGCGGTAAGCTTAAAGTCCGGTCGGTGGGTAATTTTAACATGACCAAAGATTCTGATCTGTACATTTCCAGCCATGTTGCTCAGATACTTCCTGAGAACCTGGAAACCACGCTCAAAGAGATTCTGAAGCATCCCTATGCTGATGTCCCCCTCGTCGATGACAAGGGAAAAATTGTCATCCTGATCGATGCACCGACCAGCAAAGATGCCCTGTCTACCATCGAGAGCATCAACACAACAGAAGGTGTTTATTCCTTCTCCCCCGTCTATCAACATCAAGAAGACTAATTCCGGAAGGTTCAACTCCTCCCAGATTACTTAAGGATCCCAAGTCATGAAATTATCCAGACGTGACTACATCAAAGCAAATGCCATCGCACTTGCTGCCGGTGTAGCCGGAATGACGGCCAAAGTTTCAGCCAGTAATCTGGTTACTGATAGTTCAAAAACGGACCTCAAATGGTCCAAGGCTCCCTGTCGGTTTTGCGGTACAGGTTGCAGCGTCATGGTCGGCACAAAAGGGGGACGTGTTGTTGCCACGCACGGCGATGTAAAAGCCGAGGTCAACCGGGGTCTCAATTGCGTTAAGGGATATTTCCTGTCCAAAATTATGTACGGCAAAGATCGTCTGACCACCCCTCTTCTACGAATGAAAGACGGTAAATACCATAAAGAAGGTGAGTTCACTCCTGTATCCTGGGATGTCGCCATGGATACCATGGCAGACAAGTTCAAAACCGCGATCAAGGAAAACGGCCCGACTTCTGTGGGTATGTTTGGTTCCGGTCAGTGGACCGTTTGGGAAGGTTATGCCGCGTCAAAATTGATGAAGGCCGGGCTTGGAACAAATAATATTGATCCCAATGCACGCCACTGTATGGCTTCTGCTGTTGGTGGATTTATGCGAACCTTTGGCATTGATGAACCTATGGGTTGCTACGACGACATCGAAGCCACAGACACCTTTGTGCTCTGGGGTTCCAACATGGCTGAAATGCACCCGATCCTTTGGACCCGTGTTACAGATCGCCGATTAAGTGCGCCAAATACAAAGGTCGCCGT
>MAAC01009419.1_pt1 | contig 28329 bp, 18 predicted proteins | sample 1115981 | NCBI WGS metagenome assembly MAAC01 (sample SAMN04961126, study PRJNA320927) | seawater metagenome | isolation source: sample BD02T64 sea water enriched with oil for 64 days | place: USA:Gulf of Mexico | collected 2013-07-27
AATAATAAGTGCAATGGAAAAATAGAAAATCTGAAGAGCGTTCTCATCACGAATAATCCCTCCATTCTGGTATTGAGCCGCTGTGCCTTCAATGGCCATACCGAGATGACCGAGTGCCAGTAAGCAGCCACCAAAAATAACTGCTTTCCTCATTCCCAGGTAACGATCAGCTAACAAGCCACCTATCACTGGTGTGGAGTAAACCAGCGCTGCGTAGCTGCCCAGTACATCCAGTCCCATTGCATCTGTAAACAGGTGGTATTTGGTTAGGTACAGCAGTAATAAGTATTTCATGCCATAGAAGGAAAAACGTTCCCACATTTCTGTGGCAAAGCAAACGTAGAGACCCTTGGGGTGGCCAAAAAACTGTTCAGACTTGTCAGTCATGCATTTTGTGTTCTATCCATTGTATTTTTTGCCCGCTGCCTTTCTTGATAATAACGGGTCTTTTTGGATAGTAACTGGTCTTTTTGGATGTTACCCGTTTTTCTCATTTAGGTTAATGCGATGATGTTGTGGTTGCACTCGGAGTGATCATTTCGATAGCATGGAGCGCATATTTAGCGCATGGGTGGGTTGTGGTACATTTTCGCCATTGCGCATTAAACAGGATGTTCACTAGGGAGTTGTCATGGTATCGAATGAGTCTGTCACAGACGTAGCTGAGGCGGTACGAGGTGGGCAACAGCGGTTCGGTGTGCCTAAAACTCTACCTCCTTCAGAATTTAATTCCTTGCTGGATGTGTTACAACAAACTGTCGAGAAGTTTCCACAGCATCCTGCGTTAACAGCACTGGGGCATACGACTGATTACGCCGAGTTAGACCGGTTGTCGACAATTTTTGCCACATATCTACAGCAGAAGACAGATTTAAAGCCTGGGGATAGACTGGCTATTCAGATGCCAAGTGTTATCCAGTATCTGGTGGTTGCTTATGGCGCTTTTAAGGCCGGTCTGGCCGTTGTTAATATCAATCCACTCTATACTGAAGTAGAACTTGAATATCAGTTTAATCATGCCGATGTAAAAGCAGTGGTGGTTTTTGACAAGTTTCTACCTCACGTTGAGGCAGTGAGAGAGAAAACACCCATTAATTATGTCTTTGTGACTTCGCCGTTTGATCTTCATCCTCCGATTCAACGTTTATTGATGTCGACACTGTTAAAAGTGATGGGTAAGTCTGTTGCTTCCGGTGCCGCCATTCCTTTACGACGAGCACTGAATGCGGCCTCCATCGATAGTTACCAGCCTGTGTCATTGGGGTCAGATGATATGGCACTGCTTCAGTACACTGGGGGAACGACGGGCGTGTCTAAACCAGCCATTATTAGTCACGGCAACCTAGTGAGTGTGACCCGTCAAGGCTGGGAATTGTTACGGTTGGCAGGCACAGAAAGAGGTGAAGAACGTATTGTTTCACCGTTACCTCTTTATCACATTTATGCCTTTGCTTTGGTCGCCACTATTGGTGTTTATATGGGGGCACATACACTCTTGGTGCCAGATCCTCGTAATATTAATGGATTTATAAAACTGCTGCGCCGTTGGCCAGCAACGATTTTTTCCGGCTTGAACACCCTGTTTGTCGCACTGTTGGATCACAAGGATTTCAGCAGTATTGATTTTTCTACTTTAAAAGTGACGATGTCTGGTGGTGCGGCATTGGCGACAGGTCCAGCAGAGGACTGGGCCAGTAAAACCGGATGTACTATCAGTGATGCCTATGGCCTTACCGAGGCATCCCCCATCGTTTCATTCAGCCCCCCCAATTCAGGCAAGCCGGGTTCTGTGGGTATTGCCATGCCAGATACCGAATTACGTATTAGTGATGAAAAGGGTAATGCGCAAGCAGTCGATGAACATGGCGAAATATGGGTTCGTGGACCACAAATCATGGTGGGATATCTCAACTTTCCGGAGGAAACAGCCAAGACGATTACCGAGGATGGCTGGTTAAAAACCGGGGATGTGGGTTCGGTGGACAGTGATGGCTTTCTTTATATTCATGACCGTCAAAAAGACATGATTAACGTTTCTGGGTTTAATGTGTACCCTAACGAAATTGAAGGTGTGATTTCCCAGCATCCTGATATTACCTACTGCGCGGCAGTTGGGGTTCCTGACGATCATTCTGGGGAAGCGGTCAAATTATTTGTGGTTAGTACTAATTCTGCCTTGAACGATGACGATGTTCGGACTTTTTGCAGCAGCAGGCTTGCCCGTTACAAATGGCCAAAACACATCGAATTTCGTGATGAGCTGCCGCTATCCAATGTGGGCAAAGTATTGCGTCGGGAGTTACGCGACAGCTAATCCATGCAAAATGAACTCAAGAAGTGGCAAGCGAGTATTGCCGAGTGTCTCAGTACAGACCGTTTCCGCCTTAATCAGCAACTTAGCAAAATTGAGCAGCGTGTCAGCCAAGGTAAACCCTTCGATAAAGAGCTGAAACAGTTCAGCCAGGCATTGGAGCGTTCACAGCAAAAATACGGTGCGCGAAAAGATAGCGTGCCTGCGATTGAATACCCTGAAGAGCTACCCATTTCTGCCCGGCGAGATGATATTCGCGACGCCATTGCAAACCATCAAGTGGTGATTATTGCAGGAGAAACAGGTTCCGGAAAAACTACTCAGCTACCCAAAATTTGCCTTGAACTGGGGCGGGGTGTGTCAGGCATGATTGGGCATACGCAGCCCAGGCGGATTGCTGCCAGAACGGTGGCTAACCGTATTGCCGAGGAGTTGAATCAGACATTGGGTGAGACCGTTGGTTATCAGGTTCGCTTTAATGATGTGCGCAGTGATAACACGCTTATCAAACTGATGACGGATGGTATTTTACTGGCTGAGATTCAGCATGATCGTTACCTTAACCGTTACGACACGATCATTATCGATGAGGCTCATGAGCGCAGCCTTAATATTGATTTTCTTTTAGGCTATTTAAAAAATATCCTGCCACAACGCCCTGAGCTAAAGGTCATTATTACTTCAGCAACCATCGATGTGGAGCGCTTCTCTAGTCACTTCGACGAAGCGCCTGTCATTGAGGTTTCCGGGCGCACCTATCCCGTAGAACTCGAATACCACCCTATAGATGAAGAGCGTGACCTCGGACAGAGTGTGCTGGAAACTGTTGAGCATATCCTAGCATTACCCAAGCGTGGCGATATTTTGGTTTTCCACAGTGGCGAACGAGAAATTCGTGAAACAGCAAATGTGCTTCGTAAAGCTCACTTGCCACATCTGGAGGTTATTCCTCTCTACGCACGGCTTAGCCTGGCGGAACAGACTAAGGTATTTAAACCACACAAGGGCATAAGGGTTGTGCTGGCAACAAATGTGGCTGAAACCTCTTTGACGGTACCGGGTATTCGCTATGTGATTGATCCGGGCACAGCCAGGATTAGTCGCTACAGTTATAGAACCAAGGTTCAACGCTTACCTATTGAAGCCATCTCCCAAGCCAGTGCGAATCAGCGCATGGGTCGCTGTGGCCGAATCAGTGAGGGGGTCTGTTTTCGCCTTTATGGTGAGGAGGATTTTTGTAACCGTTCTGAATTTACTGACCCGGAAATTATTCGAACTAATTTGGCGTCGGTTATTTTAAAAATGCTTCATCTGCGCATAGGTGATATTCGAGACTTCCCCTTTGTGGAAGCGCCAGATCATCGACTGATCAATGATGGCTTCAACCTGTTGAAGGAATTACAGGCGGTGAATAGTCGTGGTGAGTTAACAGCGGTTGGGCGGCAACTGTGTCGTCTCCCCGTTGACCCCAGAATGGGGCGAATGCTCATGACGTCAGCGAAGGAGGGGGCCCTCAAAGAAGTATTGGTGATAGTCTCTGCACTGAGTGTGCAAGACCCCCGCGAGCGTCCCGCAGACAAACAACAAGCTGCTGATGAAAAGCATCGCCAATGGCTGGATAAAGAGTCCGATTTTGTCACGTTACTGAATGTGTGGCAGCACTTTGAAGAGCAGCGTCAGGAGTTAAGTCGAAGTCAGTTTGATAAATACTGTCGTCGACAATTTGTTTCTCCGCTTCGTATGCGGGAGTGGCGCGATTTACATCACCAGTTACATAGTGCCTGTCGGGAGTTGACGTTAAAAGAAAATCATCAGCCAGCGAGCTACCCGGCCATTCACCGCTCATTATTGAGTGGTCTTCTTGGGCAAATTGGTTTTCGGCATGAAAACAAAGAATATCTGGGCACACGAAATCGTAAATTTTATGTTTTCCCTGGTTCAGGGTTACAGAAGAAGCCGCCTAAGTGGCTGATGGCTGCAGAGATGCTGGAAACCTCCAGGCTTTTCAGTCACCACAATGCTGCGATAGATCCAGAATGGCTCTCGACATTGGCCGGACACCTGGTAAAAAAGAGTTACAGCGAACCCCACTATAGTGCCCGTAATGGTCAGGTGATGGTCTTCGAAAAGCAGACGCTCTATGGTCTGCCCATTGTTGAAAAGCGCCCATGTTCCTACGGTAAGATTAACCCGACTCTATGTAGAGAGCTTTTTATTCGAGCGGCACTGGTAGAGGGAGAATACCGTGGTAAAGGCCGGTTTTTTAAGCACAATCAGCAACTTCAGGATAGCTTGCAAGACATCGAGTCCAAGACTCGGCGCCGGGATGTTTTGGTTGATGACCAAACCTTATATGATTTTTATGATGAATTGATCCCGGCGGATATTATTAATCTTGCGGGATTCGAGCATTGGCGCAAGGAGGCAGAAAAAAGTCAGCCAACGCTTCTTAATATGGATATTGAGCTGCTGGCACAGCGTCAACTGACGGATAATACAGAATCACAATTCCCTGATCACATCGAGTGGCAAGGGACACGTTATCCCCTTAGCTATCACTTCGAGCCGGGGCATCCGGAAGATGGGGTAAGTATTACGGTGCCCGTCAGTATATTGCACCAAGTACCACTTCACCGTTTTGATTGGTTGATCCCCGGTATGTTGAGAGACAAGTGTATTGCTCTAGTGAAGGGTTTACCAAAATCGCTTCGCCGCCATTTTGTACCCGTGCCAACCTTTGTGGATAAAGCTTTAACCTCATTAATACCAGCGGACACCCCGCTGACCGAAGCTCTGGGATTACAGCTGAAGCGACATGCCAGTGTGGAAGTTTCACCAGAAAGCTGGCAGCAAGTGCAACTGGACAATATATATCGGCTGAACATAAAACTGGTTGATGAGAATAATCAGGTTCTCACCATGAGTAGAGACCTCAATGAGTTAAAGGCTCAATACCGAGGCCAGGTTACTCAGACTTTGGGGCAGCCCATCGCCAATACTATCGAGCGGGACAATGTGGCGCAGTGGGACTTCGATAAGTTGCCAGAAATTTTTTCCATAGAACAACAGGGTTTAACTATTCGAACATACCCGGCATTGGTGGTTGAGAAAAATCAGGTCAATCTAAAGTTGCTGGATGACCCCACAGCCGCAGAAAATAATACGCTGGAAGGTCTGGTGAAGTTGTATCAATTGGTTTGCCCGGAGCCAGCCCGATACATTCGTAAGCAACTATTAAAGGGGCTGGATTTACAACTTAAGTCCGCAGGGTTGCCCGGTAAAGAAACTCTTCTCCACTCAATAGTTGATGCGGCCTATTTTTTAGCGCTATTAGACGGTAAGCCTATTCCTCGAACACAGCATGAATTCGAATCATATCTCGCAGATGGTAAGGGTGGGGTTGTGGGTTTTTCGAATGAGCTGGAAGCTTTGTTAGTTTCCTGGTTGCCGTTGTTGTCTGAGGTTCGCAAGGCAATAAAAAAGCAGGGGTTAACGGCACTTCATGCTGTGGGAGATATCAATCATCAGTTGGCCACGCTGTTTGCTGATGAGTTTATGTACCATGTACCGCTGTCTTGGTTAAAGCAATATCAGCGTTATCTGAAAGCGTTATTGGCGCGATTGGAAAAGCTTCCAGCACAACTCCAGAAAGATAGAGAGTCGGTGCTTATTTTGGAGAAACTGGAACAGCGATTAATGAATTTTGATGCTCAGTGGGAGCATTTATCTTCAGAAGTGAGAAGTGAGGTTTGGCAGCATCGGTTTATGTTGCAAGAATATAGGGTATCGTTGTTTGCTCAGCAGCTGAAAACGGTTTTCCCTGTATCGGATAAACGTATTGATGCTCACTGGAAGGAACTGAAACCAATATTATCAGCCTAACAAGTGATCTTTTATTTTAATAAATCTGGTGGTTTTTTAGTCACTATTTAAAATTATTAACTAGGCTGAAACTAAATTTGGAACGCTCGGTCATAGTAGTCAGCTTCGTCAGGACGGGCGATTCAACAATATTAAACACAAATTTTTTTATGGAGATTAATTATGTCAAAACATAACCTGAAACCATTGGCCGCTGCTGTTGGTGCGGCGTTTATGGCATCTGTTGTAATTTCGCCTATGGCTTCCGCCGCCGAAAATCCTTTTCAGGCCAATGAGCTGAGTTCAGGTTACAACCTGGCAGATTCACACGGCGAAGGAAAATGCGGTGGGGATATGGGTAAATCTGGAAAAGAAGGAAAATGTGGTGAAGGGATGGACAAATCCGCAAAAGAAGGGAAATGCGGTGAAGGAAAGTGCGGCGCTAAAGGTAAGGCTATGAAGGAAGGCCAGTGTGGTGAAGGCATGGATAAGGCCGCAAAAGAGGGTAAGTGTGGTGAAGGAAAATGCGGAGCTAAAGGCAAGGCCATGAAGGAAGGTCAGTGTGGTGAAGGTATGGACAAGGCCGCAAAAGAAGGTAAGTGTGGTGAAGGCATGGGCAAGTCTTCCATGGAAGGTAAATGTGGTGGTAAAGAATAGAGACCACTATTGAGGTTTTATCTATGACTAACAGCCAATTCCCAGTGCTAGGCGCGGGAGTCGGGTTGAGGCGGGCCCTGATGGGCCCGCTGTCTTCTGTGTCCACCGAGCAGGTGGATTTTATGGAAGTGGCCCCAGAAAATTGGATTAATGTCGGTGGGCGCTTCGGAAGGCAGTTTCGAGAATACACTGAGCGCTTCCCGTTTATCTGTCATGGTCTATCTCTGTCGATTGGTTCTCCGGCCCCTTTGGATTTTGAGTTATTAGGGCAGATTAAACAATTTATTCAAGTGCATCAGATTCGTTGTTACTCAGAACATTTGAGTTATTGCAGTGACACAGCTCATCTCTATGATTTGATGCCAATCCCTTTTACTGAAGAAGCTGTTCGTTACACGGCTGATCGTATTCGGCAGGTTCAGGATTTTCTCGGACAGCGAATTGCGATGGAGAACGTGTCCTATTACGGTGCTCCTCAGCAGGAAATGGCTGAAATTGATTTTATCAATGCAGTAGTAGAGCAGGCTGACTGTAATTTTTTGTTAGATGTAAATAATATTTATGTGAACAGTATCAATCATCGTTACGATGCTGAGCAGTTCCTCCGAGGTTTGCCGGGTGATCGCGTAGTGTACGTGCATATGGCGGGTCATTATCAGGAAGCAGAAGATTTGCTGGTAGATACCCACGGTGCGGATGTCATTGACCCTGTTTGGACGCTACTGAGTAAAGCGTATGAATTATTTGGGGTAATGCCAACGTTACTGGAGAGAGATTTCAACTTCCCACCAGTCAATGAATTATTGGCTGAAGTTGCACAAATTAAGGTATTGCAGGCCGACTATGCACAGGCAAGTCCTACAATAGAAGACCAGTCTGAAGCGGGCAGAATTCAATATGTCAACTAACAGCTTTCAACAGACCCAATATGATTTTGCTGCCCATCTTCGCGATCCATTAGTCAACCCGGCACCAGCCGATATAGACGATCGGCGGATGAAAATCTATCGAGACCTTATCTACAATAATATCGAGTCTTTTCTGAGCAGCGGCTTTCCTATTCTTCACAGTATTCTTGAAGATGGGTATTGGCACGACATGGTCAGGGATTTTGTTTGCCATCATCAGAGTCATACGCCGTACTTTCTCGGAATTAGCCAAGAGTTTTTGCGGTATCTGCAGGAGGAGCGTGAAGCTAATCCTAAAGACCCTTCTTTTATGCTCGAATTGGCTCATTATGAATGGGTTGAGTTGGCGTTGGATGTTTCAACAGCAGAGATCCCCGAGGCGACGGCAGAAGCGGGGGATGTATTATCCTCTGTGCTTGCCATATCGCCGCTGGCATGGCGTTTATCTTACGAGTATCCCGTACATAGAATCGGTCCTGAATACATGCCTGATAAGCAGCCTGAGGCGCCGACCTTTCTTGTGGTTTATCGCAATCGCGATAATGAGGTGAAATTTCTTGAAATCAATAAGGTGACCGCACGCTTGTTACAGCTTGTTGACGAGCAACATACAAGGGGTAGAGCGGTATTACTGACGATGGCGGAAGAACTGCAAGCAGATGATTCTGATTCAGTCATTAACTACGGTGAGGGTATCCTGGCCAAGCTGTATTCACTCGGTATTTTGATTTAACTCTGGTGTCTGTCATACCCAACAAAAAAGCGGCCCGTATGAGCCGCTTCTTCTAAACTACGTTTTAGTTATTAAGCTACATAGGGTTCCCCCTGATGCTTAACTTGGGAATTTACTTGAACTTGGTTTTGATATCGATCTGTAGACGATCAAAATCCAATTCTTCTGCATGAGTAAAGTCACCGTATTCATTGTCAAAGTAAGTGGCCGATAGAGAGGTATTCTTACTGAAGGCATAAGCAATGTTCAACTTGTGGCCTTTAACATCGGTACCACCGCCACCGAAGTCTGAATCAGCGAACGCTGCAAATACTGCATCAGCTTCCAGATCTTCGTAGGTGTAACCAAATTGCCAATCACCTTTGTTCTTCGCACTGCCCAACTTCATACCCAGAGCGAAACCAGTATCTTCATCAGCATCGCTGTTCTTCACGTAGTCAGCAAAGAAAGTGGTTTTGATGCCAGCAAGTTTAGTGTTCAGCTCTGCAAACAGTTCAACAGTTTCGTAGTCAAATTCGTAAGCATCTCCAACTACAGAGTTACCAAAGTGGTTGGTATCACCCGACTCGAAATCAAAGATAGGTTCACTGCCCTCGACGGGAATGTAGAAGTAGCTGGCACCAACTTTGATTGCTGCGTTATCGGAAATGTTTGTCTTATAGCCGAGCTGTAGCCCCATCATTTCTTCGATATCTTTATCGCCACCTTTGTTGTCACTTTCCAGGAAGTGATAGCCAGCAACAGCCCAGACAGTACCATTATCGTAGGATACATGGGCACCTTCAGGGCGGTAGTCACCATCCCAGATTAGGCCATTTTTGCCTACTTTGTAGTATGGGTTTTTAGTTTTACCGGCAACCAGGTGCAGACTTTCAGCAAATTTCCAGTCGATATAGGCCATATCAAGGTTAATACCTTTGGAGGAACCACCTCCACCGAGAGTTTGGTTGGAAGATACTGGGTCGTCACTACCACTTGCCAAAGCAACACCCGCTTTTACATCATCAGAAACTTTAGCCGTCATACCAATACGAGCACGGATACGGTTGCGACTACGATCTTCATCAGTACGATCGTTGTCAATAGCTTCATAGCGGTAGCGGAAGTCACCGTGCCATTGGATTTTTTCTGCCCATGCAGCGGACTTGGCGGCAACAGCGGTGGCTGTGGTCTCGGTTTTTTCTTCTATTTGGTTCAGGCGCTCTGTTAAAGCAGCGATCTGACCTCTTAATTCATTCAGGGTAGCCTGGTCTGTGTCAGCAAACACGGCGGGGCTTATGGAAAGTGCAGCAACAGCTAAGTAAAGTGCAGTACGTTTCATTTTTGTGACTCCAATCCTTATTTATGGGGTTGTGAGTAAGTTATTAGTCTTATGGTGGTATAAGGCTCAATATGGGCCGTCCCAACTGAACCATGCGCGCATTGTCTGTTACCAACATGTCAGTTTTATGACGAAAATATTGCTCTGGAGATGGATTAGGGTGTGATTGAAGGCAATAAGTACTAAAAACGATAGCGGCGTATGATTTTCATGCCTATCTTGCGGTATACCTGAAAAAGAGGAACGTGTAGAATCACCGGAATTTGCTGTAACCATAAAAGCCATTAGAGCTATAACAATAGAAAACAAGGGGAGTTACCCAATGAAGTGGACAATGCTGCTGTTGGCGGGAATATTGCTGTCTAACCAAGTGTTAGCTGAAACAACGAGCATTCCTGAGGATCCGTGGGAAGGTTTTAACCGTAAAGTGTATATCTTCAACGATACACTGGATACCTATGCACTGAAGCCTGTGGCCAAAGGATACCGTGCGGTGACACCTGATCCAGTTGAAAACGGTATTGGTAGAATGTTCTCCAATCTGGGCGAAATTGTTAACGTGATGAACGACCTCCTTCAAGGTAAGTTTCGTCAGGCAGGGAATGATACGGGACGTTTCCTGGTGAACACTACGGTTGGATTGGTTGGGTTCTTTGATGTTGCAAAGAACCTTGGCATGCCGAAGAGTGATGGCGAAGATTTTGGTCAAACCTTGGGTGTGTGGGGGCTAAGCGATGGCCCTTATGTTGTATTCCCTCTGCTTGGACCAAGTACACTCCGTGATGGTCCCGCTAAAATTATTGACCACTTGGTTAACCCAATCAGTGAGATTGACCATGTTCCAACCCGTAACACCATTTATGGTGTGGATATCGTTTCTACTCGCGCTGAATTGCTGAAGGCTGAAGAACTGATTTCTGGTGACGAGTACAGTTTCATCCGTGATGCTTATCTACAGCGCCGTGAATATCTGCTCAATGACGGTAATGTAGAAGATGATTTTGGTGATTACGGCGACGAGTAGTAAAAAAATTATTCACAAGAACGACCAGGGATTGAGATAGAACGTAAACTGGACTTGGAGCAGGTCTTAAGCTGCTTGTATCTCAATCCTGGATAACCTATGGAAAAGAACGGCAAACTTTTTATTGTTGCTGACAGTATAGAAAATTGTCAGGTACTGGAAAACTATTTAATTGGTACTGACTGGCTAGTCACAAAGTTTGATGACCCAGACGAGGCTATCGATAAAATTGAGGTTGAACATCCACGTGTGGTCGTGGTTGATTTACCCTTGGAGTTTATGCAGGAAAAGTTTGGGTCCCTCCCCAGTAAAGATGTAGAAACGGCCTACGTGGCCATGTTGCCTGAAGTTGATCCGCGTGAAGTTGCCAAGTTTTTTCATAACAATGCGTCGGATGTTCTCATTAAGCCCTTTGCCGCTGAGCGATTCCGCCAGGCGATTGATCGGGCATCAAACCATAAAAGCCTTGTTGTTCAAAATCGTGAATACAGAGAGCAGCTGGAAAAAGCCAACCGTAATCTACAGGAAAGCCTACGTATCCTCGAGCAGGATCAAATGGCTGGACGACAAGTCCAGAACAGCTTGTTACCTGTAACCCCTATGGCCCATGGTGATTATGAAATTGCTCACCATATTGAACCTTCGCTCTATCTGAGTGGTGACTTTGTTGGTTACAACGTTATTTTCGATCGATACATGGTGTTTTATGCGGCGGATGTGTCTGGTCATGGTGCTTCCTCTGCATTCCTCACGGTTCTGTTGAAGTTTATTCTGAACCGTATTTTACGGCGGCATGTCACCCAAAATGATCAGAAGGCAATTGCCCGAGCCCCTGAGGGTTTTATTGAGCATATTAATAAGCAAATTCTTGCTTTGGGATTGGATAAACACCTCACCCTATTCTCGGCCTGTATTGATATGGAGCGAAATCTTCTCCGTTATTCTGTCGCTGCTCATATGCCTATGCCAGTTTTTGTCACTAATGGTGATGTTCGGATACTGCCAGGTAAAGGTAAACCGGTGGGTATTTTTAGTGATTGCTCTTGGGAAGTTCAGGAAATTGTACTGCCTGAAAAATTTGCTATGGTTATTGTGTCAGATGGCGTTCTTGAGGTGCTGCCGGGTGATACTTTGAAGGCAAAAGAACAGTTTATTTCAGACGCGATCGCCAAGTCTGATACCTCCATAGAATCTATCTGTGAGGGGTTGGGTATCAATCAGGTAGAGGATGCACCTGATGATATAACCGTATTGACACTACGTAGGGGGTATTGAGTGGAGGCCGGGAAAATTCTGGTGTCCCAGCATGACGGCACTTATGTTATCAAGCTGGTGGGTGATGTGCGGGTTACCTTATGCACAACACTCAATAACTACATTGAAACCATCTTTAAGGGCGGTAATGTCTCAGAGGTGATGGTGGATATGATTGATACTGAGGGTGTCGACAGCACGACGCTTGGCTTACTGGCCAAGTTGGCCATCCACTGCAACAACAATTTCAAGATCAATCCAACCGTATTTTGTCCTGATGAGAGTCTTTACCACACGCTCGACATCATGGGATTAGATGATGTCTTTGATATTATTCAGGAGCCGCCTGGCTTCATGGAAAACTTCGAGGAGCTATCAGCAGCCTCAGTTGATGAGAGTGAGGCCCGTGAGCGGGTACTCGAGGCCCATCGATTGTTGTCACGGCTGAATGACAGAAACAAGCAGGAGTTTGTCGACCTAATTCACACATTGGAGCAGGGCGACTAACTTATCCCCAGTGATTAGTGTTGACGCTTACTGGGGCTATATTTTTTAGCGGCGTGTTTGGCGCGAATAAAATCAGAGTGTGATACGTAAAGGAGGTCAGCAATTCGTCGAATCATTGCCTCTTCATGTTTGTCCAGATGGTCGTCTGCGTAGGCGACTCGCCACAGGTTTTCAACAAGGCCAACTTTTTCTTCTGTATTAAAGTGATCATTGACTAGCCGGGTAAATTGAAACAACGAGGTCGCCTCCTCAACTTCCTGATGAGCTAGTTCTATCAGTTGTTCAATTTCACCATCACTTAATTCAAACTGTTTCTGTAGTAATTGCTGGATAACATTCCTTTCAGCGTTTTCAACCTGGCGGTCGATAACCATTATTTCGACCATGAGTGAAGCGGCAGCTAATTGCTGCTGGTGTTCGCTGTTACCACTTTGGTTGACAATTTCTGCTGTGAAAAATTGTTTGATGCGGTCAATCAATGCGCGAGCTCCTCTAGCATCTTCTCCAGTTTGGTTTGGTCGGCCACAAAATTACGAATACCTTCAGCTAATTTTTCCGTCGCCATGGCATTTGAATTCATTTGATAGCGGAAAGCTGTCTCATCTTTGGTGTTGTTCTGGATAAGGCCGCCGGTATTACTGGGGCTGAGGCTGCGAGGTAAATCATCGTAGTCATTGCTGAGTTCTTCCAGCAGCTGTGGGCTAATGGTTAGCCTGTCACAACCCGCCAACGCTTCAATTTCACCTGTATTCCGGAAGCTGGCTCCCATCACGACAGTGTCGTAGTTTTGTTGTCGATAGAAATTATAAATAGTCTTAACAGAGACAACACCAGGATCTTCATGGGGCATATAGCTAGGTTGGCCGCCGTTTGCTTTATGCCAGTCTAGAATACGACCCACAAAAGGTGAGATGAGAAAAGCGCCTGCATCAGCTGCAGCTACGGCTTGCTCAAAACTAAACAACAGAGTGAGATTACATTGAATGCCATCTTTCTCAAGTTGCTCGGCAGCACGGATGCCTTCCCAAGTGGAGGCGATTTTCAACAAAATTCGACTGCTGTCTATACCAGCCTGTTGGTAACGTTCAATTAAGCGTTTGCCGCGTTCTACGGTACCACTCGTATCGAAAGAAAGCCGTGCATCAATTTCAGTCGATACCCTTCCAGGGACCACTTGAAGAATTTCTTGACCAATTCTGACTGCCAATCCATCCATACTGTCTGACAGCAAGTTAGCAGCACCCGTTTGTTTTGCCGCATCAATACTCTCGTGTAACAGGGACTGATACTGAGGCAGTTGAGCGGCTTTTAGTAACAGCGATGGATTAGTTGTTGCATCTATAGGCTGATACTGGCGTATGGCCTCAATGTCACCCGTATCGGCGACAACGACGGTCATCTCTCTTAGTTGATCTAATTTACTTGGTTTCATATCACGCAGTTCTTTATTTATCGGTTGTTCATACAGCTCAAGGCCTGGTGCAAAATGTTAGTGTCAGCATCAGGAAGGTGGGCATTTTCACTGATGTGTCGACGGAATTTTCGTGCACCAGGAACACCTAGGTACAACCCCAGAATATGTCGAGTCATATGACTTAATTTAACTCCTGACTCAAGTTCGCCTTGAAGAAAGTCTGAAAACTGTTCAAGTACTTGCAAACGAGTAGGTGGTGAGCGATCGCTATGGTATATCGTTCTGTCCACATCAGCCAGTAAGTAGGGGTTGTGGTAAGCCTCTCGTCCCATCATTACACCATCAACATGGTTCAGATGATCCACTGCTTCATCGAGTGTTTTTATCCCCCCGTTGATAATAATTTCAAGCTTGGGGAAGTCCTGCTTAAGCTGGTAAATTCGATCGTAATCGAGAGGAGGGACTTCCCGGTTTTGCTTGGGGCTCAACCCCTGCAGCCAAGCTTTACGAGCATGAACAATAAAGGTTTGGCAGCCTGCTGTAGCTACGGTACCAATAAAATCACAGAGAAACTGATAGCTGTCCTGTTCGTCAATGCCAATACGGTGTTTGATAGTAACGGGGATATTGCCAGCATCCTGCATGGCCCGAAAGCAATCTGCAACCAATGCGGCATCTTTCATTAACGTTGCTCCAAACTTTCCAGATTGCACTCGGTCACTTGGGCAGCCACAATTTAAGTTTATTTCATCGTATTGATAATCGCTGGCAAGGCGTGCACTTATTGAAAGTTCTTTGGGGTCACTGCCGCCCAGTTGAAGGGCGATAGGGTGCTCACTTTCATGGTAGTGAAGATGTCGATATTGATCACCATGAATTAATGCACCCGTGGTCACCATTTCCGTGTACAGCAGTGTTTCCTTGCTCAACAAACGATGAAAATACCGACAGAAACGATCGGTGTAATCCATCATGGGGGCAACTGAAAAACGACGGCTAATGGATGTTGAAGCCGCGGTGCTGTGAGTGGGCATAATAGTGTGGGGCTGCTTGTCGGTAGAACGCGCCATTATATCGGGAAATTATATAAAATTACTGCATTGGGTAAGTAAAGTTGACGTGCTAGCATAGGCTATTAGATGCCACAATAATTAGAAACAAGAAGAACCCATGAACAAGCCTGAAAAAGATGTAGAAACTCAGGGAACTGAAGGCTCAATCGCATCCCACGGATTAATGGAATGCCTGTTGCTGTTGGCCAGTCTAGAAGGCCGGCCTACGTCAGTAGCTGCAGTATCATCTGGTCTTCCGTTGGACGATGGGGAACTCACCCCTTCTTTATTTAACCGTGCAGCTAATCGAGCAGGGCTTGCATCGATTCTACTTAATAGAGAGCTTGATAAAATACCCCCCGAAGTTTTGCCGGTTATTCTGATTCTTAAAAATGGGGATGCTGTCGTACTATCTGAGCTTAATGCCGAAGTGGGGCTCGCCGTTCTAATTGACCCGGAAACCCATCAACCTGTGCAGGTTGATTTTCAACAATTACTAGAAAATTACAGTGGTCATGTCTTTTATTTAAGGCCGATGCAGCAGTTTGATTCTCGTACACCCAAAATATATCAGGATGGTCATGATCACTGGTTTTGGGGTGTGATGAAGAGTTCATGGAAAATTTACCGTGACGTACTGATAGCCTCTTTTCTGATTAACTTGTTTGTGTTGGCTCAACCTTTATTTGTTATGAATGTATATGACAGGGTAGTGCCTAATAATGCTGTCGAAACACTCTGGGCCTTGGCTATTGGTGTGGTGATTGTTTATTTATTCGATTTGGTGTTGAAATTGTTACGAGCCTATTTGGTAGAGCTTGCAGCCAAACGAACAGACGTCGTGTTATCCGCCCAGCTATTTGAGAAAGTTCTGAATTTAAAAATGTTGGTTCGACCAACGTCTACCGGTGCGTTTGCTTCACGACTCCACGATTTCGATATGCTTCGAAATTTTGTCACCTCGTCTACCATGCTCACATTAATTGATTTGCCCTTTGTCATCTTGTTTTTGGTGTTTATTTTTTACCTTGGAAGTTGGCTGGTGGTAGTTCCAATCGTGATATTCCCTTTGGGTCTCTACATTGCCTATAGAGCTCAACAAAAGCTGCGGCCAACCATTGAAAATGTGATGCGTGGTAGTGCCAAGAAAAATGCTACTTTGATTGAAAGCCTGGTAGGTATTGAAACTATTAAAACTATGGGTGCTGAAAGCCAAGTCCAGAGAATTTGGGAGCAGTCGGTTGGCTATGTTTCGCAATGGAGTCTTCAGTCCCGCATTACCTCTAACGGCGCATTGCAGACAGTGCAGTTCCTCCAGCAAATTGCCATGGTGGCCATCGTGGTGGTGGGTGTATACCTTATTGCTGATCAAAACCTGACATTAGGTGGGTTAATTGCCTGTGTGATTCTCAATGGTCGGGCGTTGGCGCCAATGGGGCAAGTGGCTAGTTTACTGGTGAGTTACGATCATGCAGAAGCTACACTGAAATCTCTGGATGAAGTGATGAAGCTTCCTGTAGAGCGTGAGCCAGACAAGCGTTACCTTCACCGCCCAGTATTTGAGGGTAAAATTCAACTTAAGCAAGTGAGTTTTACCTATCCGGAACAACCTGCTCCAGCGCTGGAAAATATCACTACAACGATTAATGCTGGTGAAAAAGTCGGAATCATCGGGAAAATTGGTTCAGGTAAATCAACTCTTGCCAAAATGTTAATACGCCTCTACGACCCATCCAATGGGTCTGTATTGATTGACGGCTTTGATGCCCAGCAACTCGATCCTGCCGACCTTAGAAAAAATCTTGGTTATGTCGCTCAGGATGCCAAACTATTTTTTGGTACAGTGCGTGAGAATATTACCTTTGGCCTCAACGCAGTGTCTGATGAGGAGGTGGTTGAAGCAGCAACCAAGGCGGGCATTCTCGAGTTAGTGAATAGCCATCCTCTTGGGTTTGAAATGCCTGTTGGGGAACGAGGTGAGACATTATCAGGTGGCCAACGTAGTGCCATTTCCCTTTCAAGGGTATTCTTGAGAAACCCTCGAGTATTGTTAATGGATGAGCCAACGGCTGCCATGGATCAGGGTACCGAAGAGAAAATGCGCCAACAAATCAGGACTGAGTTTGCTGATAGCACGTTACTACTGATAACTCATAAGATGAATATGCTTGATCTGGTTGATCGTCTTATTGTGATGGATCGTGGGGCAATTGTTGCGGATGGCCCAAAAGCAGAGGTCCTCGAAGCCTTAAAGACGGGTTCAGTAAGAGGTAAAGCCTAATGCTGGATAAGCAATTAGATAAGCTACGGAAGCAGTTAAACCAAACGCCTTCTACCGATTTGAAGTACATGTCTTATTCCTCTGAGGCGGTGTTGAAGCAATCCCCTTTGATCGCTCAATCACTGTTGTGGATTATTGCTGCCCTTATAGTGATTATGCTGACATGGGCCAGCCTTGCCGTCGTGGACGAATTTACTCGAGGAGAGGGGAAAATTGTCCCTTCCAGTGATCTGCAAATTGTTCAAAACCTTGAAGGCGGAATATTGGCGGACTTGATGGTCTCCGTAGGGGATGTTGTCGATCGAGGTCAGCCACTATTGCAGATTGACGATACTATTTTTGCCTCTACTTATAGAGAGCGATCACTTCAGGCGGAGCAATATATCGTTAAAGCAGCAAGGTTGCGTGCTGAAGCCAACAGTAGTGACTTCGATGTAGAGCTATCCAAGCTTAAAGGGGTGAGAAACCAAGCTTTAGTTATCAGTGAGCGGGCATTGTACGACTCACGTAAAGAAGAGCATCTCTCCGAGTTAGAAATACTAAATCAGAAAGCCTCTCAAAAATATCAGGAGCTATCCTCAGCCAAGGTTAATCGGCAAAGCCTCTCTGACAGTTATAAATTTTTAAAGCAGGAGCTTAATTTTACTCGCCCTTTGGTTGCGGAAGGAGCCGTCTCGCGTGTTGAACTACTTAGACTGGAGCGCCAGGCAAACGATTTAAAAGGAGAATTGGGTCAAGCAGCAATACTGATACCTCAGCTTGAATCTGCCTACGAAGAAGTGAAGAAAAATGTAGTTACTCATACCCAGAGTTTTGCCAGTGAGTCTCGGGAGGCGTTGAATGAAATTATGTCTGAGCTGGGACGTATTCAACAAAGCAACGAAGCACTGGAAGACAGGGTAGAGCGTACGATAGTGCGTTCACCGATGAAAGGGACAGTAAAGCAGCTTAAAGTGAAGACTATTGGGGGTATTATTCAGCCGGGTATGGATTTGGTTGAAATAGTACCTTTTGATGACTCCTTATTAGTTGATGCCCGTATCTCGCCATCTGACATCGCCTTTATCCACCCTGAACAGAAGGCAACCGTAAAGTTCACAGCCTATGATTTTTCTATACACGGAAGCCTATCGGCTAAAGTGGTTCATATCAGCCCTGATACCATCGTCGATGAAGAAGGTATTAGTTATTATCAGGTAAGACTACAAACTGAAGATAACCATTTGGGTAATGAAGGAGAGCCTTTGCCTATCATTCCTGGCATGACAGTCCAAGTGGATATTTTGACCGGTAAGAAGACAATTCTTGATTACCTGCTTAAGCCTATCTTAAAAACCAAAGAATTGGCTTTTCGTGAACGATAATAAGTTTTGTTTAGACTTGTTATTAGCAAAAGTATGGATTAACGTTGATTTACCTAGGAAAATAGCCTAAACGGTAATTAGTCGCCCCTAAACGGTAACCTAGTTCTCATATTCTTGTGATACAAATCACTATAGAGAACTTATTTAAATTTAGGGGCATAAAAAACGAAGCTTTTTGGCAGTACAGAGAGGTGAAAGAGGTAAAAGCTTTAAAAATATGCTCCACAAGATTTTGCAATAAACGATGTTGAAATAAGCGTAGTTTCAAATTTTTGTTGGGGTTTGCGTAAAACCAAGTAGTACTTAATGAAGGGATACAATTATGTTACAGCGCAGTATATTAGCAACCCTATTCGCGGGGGTCGCAGGACTTTCACTTCAGCTTCAGGCTGGAACTCTCGATTTACGTGATGCTATTGCCCAAACCATTCAATCCAACCCAGAAGTTCTCGCTGAGTTACGTGAGGTAGATGCACGTGAACGTCAGGTTAGAGAAGCATTGGGTGGTTACTACCCCACAGTTGATTTGTTGGCCGGCTTTGGTTTTCAGGAACGTGATCCCACAGCTAATCCAGGCGGTGACCGAAATGAGCTGGAGCGCAGTGAAGCCCAGTTAAATGTTCGCCAGCTGGTGTTTGATGGATTCAGCACACCTAATGAGCATAAAAACCAACAAGCCCGTCATGAAAGTGCAGCTTATCGTGCATCGTCTGTGGGCGAGAACGTTGGCCTGCAAGTAGCGCGTAGCTACCTTGAGGTGATGAAGCAAGAAGAAATTCAGGTGCTGGCCAATCAAACGTTGGCAACACATCAGGAAATCCGTGATCGAATGAAAAAACGTTTTGATTCAGGTGTGGGCAGTCGTGCTGATCTGGATCAGATTTCTGGTCGTCTTGCTTTGGCTAAAACCAATGCGATTAATCAGAATGCAAACGTACTGGATGCTAAAACAAACTTCCAGCGAGTGGTCGGCCGTTTTCCTGCACAAGGCGAGTTAGCTAACCCCGGATCTTACCGGAAATATTTACCAGCTTCTGCTGATGAGGCCGTGGAAAAAGCGGTATCAAATCATCCATTGCTGAAATCATCTGGTGCTGATGTCGAGTCTGTGAACTACAGCTACGAGCAAACTAAGAGTGCGTTCTACCCACACTTTCATGTGGAAATTGAACGTGATCTCAATGACAACATTGATGGTGTAGAAGGGCAGATTGATGACCTGAAGGTTATGTTGCGTATGCGCTACAACCTGTTCCGCGGTCGTTCTGATGAAGCTCGTACACAGCAATTTGCTCACTTGGTAGAAAAAGCTAAAGAAATTCGTAACAACACACACCGTCAGGTTGAACAGGAAACACGTTTGGCCTGGGTTGCTTACGAGGCTATTCGTGATCAACTGCCATCACTTGAGGATCATGTTGCAGATTCTCAGGCAACAAAAGACGCCTATGTGAAACAGTTCGATCTTGGTCGCAGAACATTACTCGACCTTCTAAATACTGAAAATGAAATGATTTCTGCAAGACAATCGCTTGCAGCAGCTAAACACGACACACTGGTAAATGAGTATCGTTTATTCCATGCAATGGGTGAACTACTTTTTACTGTAGGTGTTGAACTTTAAAGACACAGTACGCCAGAAATAGAGTGCTATTAAGGAACCGGGTAAAACCGTAAGGGTGAAGAAGATGGACGATCAAGTAAAACAAACTGTTGTTGAGTCAAATGAGAGCGTACAGGCTGTAGGGTTTGTTACCTCCACCGAAGGCGCGACAGTAGTTGTTATTGCAGCGGATGGATCCCTCCGTGAACTTAACCCCGGTGACCCTCTTCATGAGGGGGATGTTCTTCAAGTAACAGACGGTTCTCATGTGGTGCTGACCTTTGCTGACGGCTCCGTTCGTCAACTATCCAGCGGTGGTACTTTTGAAATCAATCAGGGCAATTTTCACCAGCTCTCGCTAGTAGAAGGCTATGAAGAAGAGAACCCTGAATTTCAGGAGCTTCTGGCAGCCCTAGAAGCTGGTGAAGATATCTCTGAAGATCAGGAAGCCACTGCCGCAGGTGAAGATGGCGGCGGCGGTGATGAAATTGGTCAAGGGTTACAATTTACCCTCACGGGTGATGAAGTAACACCTACTGCGGGTATTGATCCTGATTATATTCCACCACCCTTGCCTGATCCGACTGCGGATATCGATGTGGCTGACGAACCGTTACCAAACCGAGGGCCGGAGGCACGAGGTGGTGAGCTTGTTGTTTCAGAAGAGGGTTTAGAAGATGGTCTTGAAGACGATATTGGTTCTGAAGATACAACCAACTCAACAACAGCTTCTGTCGACCTGTCAGTCATAGACCCCGATGGCGATACTCTTTTCTACACGCTTTCCACAACAGAGGCTGGTTTGACGTCGGGTGGTGTGACAATTGAGTTTATCGGTAACGGTGGCGACACATTAGTCGGTCGCATAGATGTCGAGAACCAATTTGTTCAGATTATTACCATCAGTGTTGATGGTAATGGGAATGTCAGTACTGAGCTTTTAGGTCCAATCGATCACCCAGATGATACTGTAGAAGATGATTTAAGCTTTAACGCCACTCTTAACGTATCAGATGGCGCATTAAGTGATAATGCGGTTGTAAAGATTACTATTGAAGACGATAGCCCTAACGCTGAGCTGCGCACACCAGAAGAAGAAGAGTTACCAGCTGACCTGTTGGTGGATGAATCTCCTCTACCTGAGAGTGGTGATGGTATCACCTCTGTTACAGAAGACTTCTCCGTCTACTTCGTAACTGGAGAAGGTGAGGTTGACTTTGGTGCCGACGGTCCTGCGGATGCAGATGCTGATGTTCTCTACAGTCTGAGGCTCTCCAGTGAAGGTATGGAGTCTGGCCTGTACGCACTTGATGCAACTGATACAGCTGTTGACGATGACGATGGCTACGGGCAGGGTGATCAAATCCTGTTGTTCACCAATGAAGACGGCGTAATTGAAGGTAAAACCTCAGAAGAAAGTGACGATGTTTACTTCACCATTGACGTGGATACCGAGACCGCTGAAGTTACGTTCTCGCAGTCCATGAATATCTGGCATTCAGATTCAGATTCTGCTGATGATCCTGCGGCACTCTCTCTGTCTGAAGGCGAGACCCTGAAACTGGTGCAAACCGTTACTGATGCCGATGATGATACGGGTGAAGCGGCGATTAACCTAGCCGGTTCTGACGAAGAAGATGGCGGTGCTATTACCAGCTTCACCATAGAAGATGATGCACCCTTGGCAGTTGATGATGTAAACCCCTCCCATACAGGTGATGTCACCGATAATGATGATTTTGGCACCGATGGTGAAGGCGGTTTCAATGGCTGGGCGGACACGGTTGTCGATGGCAAGATTGTCGATACTCAAGGGACGTTAACGGCAAATACTGACGGTACCTATAGTTTTATTTGGACGGATAATACCCAGCCGACCCCACAAAATACTACCGTCAATCTTTCGGCAAGTTTTGATTATGAAATCATTGATGCGGATGGTGATACCTCAACGGCAACCTTGAGCTTCAGCGACACCCTCGACTACGAGGACATTCCTGTCGTGGTTACAGCCGCTGCCAGCGATTACACGTTTGACTTTGATGAGACCCAAGGGGATGAAGACCGTCTGACGGTAAATGATACGTCTGTCATCGACCCTGAACCTGACGATATTGAAGGCTTTATCGGCAGTGTCGCGGTAAATGTTTCGGCGTTGGCTACTGCAAATGTTAGTGGTGGTGACGGAGACGTCAGTGCGGCATCGTTCAGTGCGAGTGTCTTAACGCTTGGCACCGTGGATGACGGCATTGATTTTTATGAAACCAATCTCACCACCAGTGGTACGGGTGACACGGTATATCTGTACCAGACCAGTGACACAGTGATCACCGGCTATACAGATGAAAGCACTGGTAGTGATGTAGCGCTAACCATTACGCTGTCTTCAAATACGTTGACTATTAATCAGGTTCTGGCATTTGATCAGGGTGATTCTGGTGTATATGACGAGCTGCAGAACTTGCAGCTGACAGGTGATTCAACATTGTCAATTGATGTTACTGCATCCGCCAGTGATACAGACTATGACGGTGTTGGTAATGACTCTGACTCTGATACGGCCACCTATATTCTCGCGTCAAGCGACAGTACTGCGATCCGCTTTGAAGATGATGGTCCGACTATTGAAAGCGTCAGAACAGCGATTATGTCTAACGACCCAGGGAATTCATTAACGGATGATATTCCCTTTGAAACTGGTACTGATGGAGGCTCTCTAGCTCTTAGTGCTAGTAATGATGGCACCCACTGGATGCGTACAGATGGTTCTGGCGCCAGAATGACCTCCGATGGACATGAGCTTCTTTATAGAGTGAACCTAGATGGATCCTTAGAGGCGTACTATCTCGATGCAGACAATGCCAATGCTGAGGTTTCAATCTTTACTGTTACCGATAACGGAGATGGAACCTATACCGTTGACCAGCCTGGGGCAATAGACGGTGTTACTACTACAATTCCTATCGGATTCAATACTGGCGGTTTTGGTGGTGGTAACTCGGGCGATCCTGCATATTTCCTAAGTTCTTCCGTAGTTAATGGAAATGTCACCACAGGGACGCCGGGTTCTATTATGGTAAAAGCTACAACCCTGCCCGGCGATACCGTTAACTTTAACAATAATGCCCTTGGGGTTTCACAAGGTTCGACTATTGATGATAATAGTGAAACACTAATTTTGACCCTCAGCGAAGGTGATGACTGGACAGTTACGGGCAGTGGTGCCAATACAGTTGTGACCGAAGTTCCAGACCCCGGTGGCAACGAAGCTGGAGCTGATGCCTACTTAACGAACACGGTTACACTGAGTTTTTGGGGCTTGGACGTGGGTGAGACCCCTGTAATCACATTATTTAATGGTGCTACCGAAGTCACTGTGCTGACGACTGTGGTTAACGTAGATGGTACTTGGACGGTTACAGGCGCCTTAAATTTTGACACTGTGAAAATTACGGCGTTTGATACCACAGGCAATGGCTTTGGTGTAAGTTCATTGGCAGTAGATCAAACCACAGCCGGTTTCGACCAAACCATTGAAATTACCGCCACGGTTACTGATGGTGACCTAGATACGGCATCAACCACTTGGGATTTCACCTTTGATGGTACGGGTGACCTCATGGGGACCTCTGGCGACGATATCATCCAAGGCAATGGTGGAATTGATGTATTAGTCGGTAGCCTAGGCAACGATATCTTAATAGGTGATGCCGGTGCTGATAGCTTCGATTGGAATTTGGGTGATGCTGGTACTGGGTCTACAGATACAATAACCGACTTTAATCAGTCGGCTGGTAGTTACAATGTACTTGAGGGCGATGTGCTAGACCTATCAGGGTTATTGGTAGGTGAAGAGGCATTGGATCATACAACCGATCTGACTTTAGCTCAGGCATTAGATGGTACCTTCCTAGCAGTAACATCTGATGGTACTGATACAACGATTACTGCTGATGTTGATGGCGCTGCCGCAGGGACCGTTACTCAGACAATTGTTATAGAAGGCACTGACTTGACGAATGCCGGAGCATTAACCTCCGCTCAGGTTGTTGAGAGCCTGCTAACTAGTGATAGTTTGGTTGTTGATTGACCTTTAGTAAACTTAAAAAGCCCCGACAGTTTTGTCGGGGCTTTTTTATTTCAAGAGGTAATAAAAGTTTTAGAGTAACTCTCGCTGCATCCTCTGTGTTAAATCCTGCCACAAGTTTAGCTGGCTTGGTTTTCCCGCTTTTAACTGCTCATTTCGTGTTCTCGCCAGCCATAAATTGTCTGCATTAAAACTGTATACGGGCCGTAGATCACGCCGTTGACTGGCAGGCTTTATCAGCTTGTTAATGTTATCGAGAATTAGTGGTTCTGCATTCGGTGTGGCGTAGTAGGCCAGTACCATATGTGCTTGGTTGAGCGTTGTCGCTTTGACGTAGGTAATACGTAATTTGGCGGTATCTAGTCCCATTTCTTTTAGGGTGAAATATTTAGCAATGGAGAAATCCTCGCAGTCGCCGGCATCGTTGGCAAGAAACTCCAGTGGTGTTGCCCAGTAGTCTCTTTTATTCCATTGTTTGGTATCGCTAACAAAGCGAGCACCATTAAAAAAATCATTAACGATGGTGAGCTTTTGTTTATCGTCACTGCTGTAATATTGATGGATTAACCCCTCCCAGTGACGTACCCGAGTTTCTGCGGTAGGACCATATTTATGACGTATTTTTGAGATGAGCTTTTCACTGAGCCCTTGATGTTGAGCAATCGCAGCTGAGAACAGGCTGATGATAGCGATAGGGAGCCAGGCAAAGCTGGTTTTAAGTGCTGAGCTCCCCGTTGAATTCATTATTAAAATTACCCTGTTTTTGCGACGTTTTTCGTTTATGTTTTTTGTTGTTTGATCTTACCATAGACCCCTTGGTTGATAGCTATTCGGTAATGTCCATCAATGTGATGTAGCACTCAATTGGCAAGTGATCTGGATTACATTAGACTCGTTGATAATGAATAAAAAAGGAAAGGCCGCGTGACACTGTTTCGCCAGTTGATTATCGCCGTAGTGATCTTGTTTATCTGTCTTTATGCAGGTAATACCTTGGTCAGCCTCCATAACAATCGCTTGTTGGTCGAAGACCAAATGCAAGTGCATGCCCAGGATACAGCCACGTCTCTTGGTCTATCAATGACGCAGGCCGCTCAGAATAAAGATATTGCGACACTGGATGCAATGTTTAATGCGGTTTCCGATAGTGGTTATTACCAACGAATTTATTTTTCTGACCTTGAACAGAATGTTGTGATTGATCGAGAGTTTCCTGTCTCCATAGAGACTGTTCCCAACTGGTTTGTATCAATGATGTCTTTACCTTCGCCAGAGGGAAAAGCTGAAGTATCTTCAGGTTGGTCTCAGTTGGGTGTGTTAACGGTTATCAGTCATCCAGGACAGGCGTATTCAAAACTCTGGCAAGTGACCACGACTCAGCTTGGTTGGTTTGCGGGTATAACCCTATTAGTTTGTCTGTTGGCCTATCTCGCACTTAAGTGGTTGCTGGTGCCTTTAACAAGGGTAGAGCAACAAGCCAATGAGATTTACGAGAGACGTTTTGTTACACAGGACAAAATACCCAAAACCAGAGAGCTTGGCCGTGTGGTCTTAGCCATGAATCGAATGGCTGATCATTTGAAAGAAGTCTTTGATGAACAGCTGGCTGTCATTGGGCAATTACAGAAGCAGTCTTTTCGAGATTCGGTGACGGGGCTTTCAAATCGGAGTGATTTTGATAATCGCCTGAGTAGTTTTGTGGATGATAAAGAAGCCGGAGTTCATACCGGAGCGCTGTTTATTGTTGCCATGCAAGATCTTGCCTCAGTTAATGAATTTGCCGGCCGAAAAGAAGGCAATAATTTACTCAAGACGATAGGTGAGTGCATAAATAACGCTGTTTTGGCTCACCCGCGAGCATTGGTGGTCAGAAGGCAAGGGCAAGAGTTTGCGGTGTTTCTCCCTGATGTCACGCCTCAGGAGGGTGAGGAGCTGGCTGGAGCTGTTTTTAACGCGGTACAGGGCGTTAATTGGCTTCACCATGATAAGTGTCCACTGAACTTTAATATGGGGTATACCTATCATTCTGAGGTCACCAGCGGTGCAGATATACTCAGTGGAGCAGATGTTGCGTTAAGACAGGCAAAATTACAGGGTACCAACCGCTGGGTAAAACTCTCTGATGTTCAGGGTGGCGAAGTACCTGTTCTGGGTCGTACATTGCAAGAATGGCAAGACTTTTTGGAACAGACGATTAAAGGTCACCAAATAGCACTGCATTACCAGCCCATATTAAGTGTGTCTGATAATGCGGTCGTGGCCCATGAGGTGTTTGTACGCTTCGTAAATGGTGAAGACTTATTGGCGGCAGCAGTCGTTATTCCCATCGCAGAGCGCTTGGACTTAATGCCACAGCTTGACCAATTGATTCTTGAATCACTCGCCTCCACTAATCGTAATAAGGAGTTTTCGGGTAAGTTGTGCGTTAACCTATCGATGGTTTCGGTACAGACTAACGGCTTTGTGAAGTGGCTCGATTCCTTCCTGATGTCTCAGCGGGAGCTCGCTAGCAAGCTAATTTTTGAGGTGTCTGAGCAAGCGATAACAGTGGATGATCAATCTATTCGACAGCTTGATAAGCTGCTACAAAAATGCGGTGCATCGATGGCCATCGATGGCTTTGGTTTGGAGTCATCAGCCTTCGGTTATTTGAGTAGCCTACCGTTGAACCATCTAAAAGTGCATCGTAGCTTCCTCCGCGGGCTGGACCAAAACCCCGACAATCAGTTCTATATCAGATCGTTGGTTCAACTGGCTCATAATCGTGGTGTTCAATTGTGGCTGGAAGGTGTCGAGAGCGAGCTTGAATGGAAACAATTGGTCGAACTTGGTGTTGATGCAGCTCAGGGATATTTCCTTGGCAAGCTCCAGTCTAAACCTGTTGAATAGTGTTGATCCGCGTATAATAACTGTCATTATTTGATTGTATATAACCATCTAACCTCTTAAGTTTGGCGGAATTATTATCCATGTCAGTTCGTACCCGTATTGCCCCTTCACCTACCGGTGACCCCCATGTAGGCACAGCCTACATTGCTTTGTTTAACTTGTGTTTCGCCCGCAGTTTGGGTGGTGAGTTTATTCTTCGTATTGAAGATACTGACCAGACTCGTAGCACGAGTGAATCAGAACAAATGATTTTTGATTCACTGCGCTGGCTTGGTCTTGACTGGTCCGAAGGGCCGGATGTAGGTGGTCAGTTCGGCCCCTATCGACAAAGTGAACGGATGGATATTTACCATCAGTATGTGATGGAATTGGTGGAAAAGGGGCATGCTTTCTATTGCTTTGCAACACCAAAGGAATTGGATGACATGCGCAAGGAGCAGATGGCTCGCGGTGAAACCCCGAAATATGATGGTCGTAGCTTGGGGCTTACCTCTGCTGATGTACAGGAACAACTCACCGACGGCGTGCCCTATGTTATCCGGATGAAAGTACCGGAAGAGGGCAGCTGTAAATTTAATGACATGCTACGGGGTGAAATAGAGATACCCTGGGCTCAAATTGATATGCAGGTGCTCCTGAAAGCAGATGGTATGCCGACTTATCACCTGGCCAATGTGGTGGATGACCATTTAATGGAAATTACCCACGTGATTCGCGGTGAAGAATGGATCAATTCGGCGCCGAAACATCAGTTGCTTTATGAATATTTTGGCTGGGATATGCCCCAGCTATGTCATATGCCGCTGTTAAGAAATACGGACAAGAGCAAGCTTAGCAAACGTAAAAACCCTACCAGTATTAACTATTATCGTGAAATGGGTTACCTCCCAGAAGCAGTGATCAATTATCTGGGGCGGATGGGGTGGTCAATGCCCGATGAGACTGAAAAGTTTACCCTTCAAGAAATGCTGGATAATTTTGATATTAACAATGTGCACTTGGGTGGTCCGGTTTTTGATACAGAAAAACTCGACTGGCTTAATGGCTGCTGGATTCGTGAAGA
>MAAC01018211.1_pt1 | contig 28319 bp, 27 predicted proteins | sample 1115981 | NCBI WGS metagenome assembly MAAC01 (sample SAMN04961126, study PRJNA320927) | seawater metagenome | isolation source: sample BD02T64 sea water enriched with oil for 64 days | place: USA:Gulf of Mexico | collected 2013-07-27
ACTTTGGGAATAATGAGGAAACAACAATGCAAGATAAAGTAAAAGCACAGATAGAGCAGATTCAAGAGCAAGTAAACAAGCAACTAGATAGCGCTAAAGTTGAAGGCTTTCGCATCTTAAAAGAGCTTGGTGCTAACGTTGAAACTGAAGAATTAAACATCTCTGAAGTTGTTTCTGAAATCCGTGAAGCCAATCCTACTGTTAAAGAATTTGTACGTAACTTAAACGTTGCAACGTACGACAACCGTTTTCGTGCAAACTGGAATGCAACAATGGGTACTGCACTCGCTAAATTGAACATCGAAAAAGCGTATGTTCGTAGCGTTAAGCCTCGTATCGCAGAAGCTCGTGACACTGTAAACTCACGCGTTAAAGACATTCAAGAGCTTTCTGAGAAAGCTCAAGATAAAGCACAAGAGCTTAGCAAAACTGCACAAGACAAAGCTCAAGAGCTTCGAGCTAAAATAGCGGGTTAATCGCCACTATATTACCTTCTTCTTTTTGGGTCCTCTTCTATGAGGGCCTTTTTTTTGCCTGAATTTTGGTTTTAACAAAAGTGGTGGTAGCATGAGTGGCAACGCAGGTTCCCATCGAATAATATAGCTTCACACATATAAAGCCTCATGAATAATAACGATAGTATTCTCTACACCCCATATTCACAGGATAACAAAGAAGAGTCTCCCGTTGCGCTGGATCACAATGATGACCTTCCGGCCAAAGTTGCCGAGCCCGACACCTTATCGCGCCTTGTACCTCAATTAAAAAACAGCAAATCCCTAAAAGAAACCCCCAGAATCATTTGCAGAGCTTGTCACTTCACCATTACATCACCATTATTTTTAATGGCCGTAGGTCAAAGTGCCTACCACGTATTTACCAACCCTTCCGGTATGAGTTTTGACATTCAAACTTTTGATATTGCCAGCGGCTGCATCGTCAGCGGGGCATTTACTGAACACTTCTCTTGGTTTCCTGGTTATTTATGGCAATACGCTTACTGTGAAGGATGTGGCGAACACTTAGGCTGGCATTATAAACAAGCGGAAGAACAAAATGCAGGGAGCGCTGAAGGGGGTCGTTTTTTTGCCCTCATAACAGATCACCTGACGTTTCAGGATTAATCCACACAAAACCAATTAAACGTTGAACAATTAAGCGCTAAACAATAAATCGTGCATGAAATTTCAGGCATAAAAAAGGCCCGACATTTACATGTCAGACCATTTTTATAAAAGTGGTAGCGGGGGCTGGATTTGAACCAACGACCTTCGGGTTATGAGCCCGACGAGCTACCAAACTGCTCCACCCCGCATCGAAGAGGTGCGTATAATACTTATTTGCCCCTTATGCGTCAAGCACTTACGGTAACTATTTTAATTTTAATCTCATTCGTTCAAAACTTGAAAGGTTCGGCGCAAAGGCTGCGGTTTCATTTTTTGGCTTCTCTTTAGATGGTGCATCTACACGTACTAAACCTGCCTTACCATTCATAGTTTTATACCCCCTTGCAAAGAACTGCCAATCACTACGTCGAGTGATTGTTCTCATGTGATACCACTCTCCCTGAATTCTCTCAGGTGTCACATCTAATAGAACATATCCCCGATGATAGTATTCAACGTATTTAATATGTGGAGAACCCGCCTGCACACTTTGAGAAGCGGCCCATGCCAATTGATAATTTTCAATTCCTGGCGATGATACTGCAGGGGTTACAAACTCCACTGCAATAGCACCATCTCCTGTATCTTTATCATAGGTGCTCGCCACAAAAGGTGTTGGCGTTATATCACTGGCCCAAGAAGAATGAATGTCTCCGGTAAGCACCACCATATTATCAATCTCGTTATCGATAAGATAATTGTGTAAACGCTGCCTGGCCAAAGGGTAGCCATCCCACTGATCCATATTAAAACCAATTGCCCCAGCAGAAAACTGAGCCATCATTACTTGCTGACCCAACATTCTCCATTGTGTGTTATTTTCAACAGATGCATCCAAGGCATTAAACAACCAAGACTCCTGCTTCTCTCCAAGCAAGTGCTGATCAACATCAAGTATCTCTCCTAAATTACCAATCTCTGGCTGCTTGGTTCTACCCGCAAGGCGTGTATCAAGCATTATCAAATCCAACAAATCACCAAAACGAAAATCACGATAAATGAGGTTGTCGCCATAAGCATCTTGACCATGCTCTCGAATGGGCATCCATTCAAAGTATGCCTGTATTCCTGCCGCCCTTCGATCTAACCACCCTCCCTCAGTATTTGCATCATGGTTTTGAGCCCCTTCCGACCAAGAATCATTTGATGTTTCATGATCATCCCATATCGTTATGAAGGGAAATTGCTGATGTACTCGTTGTAAGTCCTGATCCGTTTTATACTGGGCATGGCGTAATCGATAATCAGACAGGCTGATAATTTCCCTATCTGGGCTGTGGACTCTATCAATTTTATCTGATGAATAAGAGCCACCATACTCGTAAATATAATCACCAAGATGAAGCACTGCGTCCAAGTCCTGACGATTTGCGATGGCGGCATAAACATTAAAATACCCGTAGGTATAATTGGTACAAGAGGTCATTGCCAATCGAATATGAGACACACCCCCTACCGGAAGCGTTTTTGTTCTTCCCGTATCTGAGGCCCAATTAAGCGCCTCAAAACGATAATAATAGGTAGTACCCGGCAGCAAACCTAACGCATCTATTTTAACGGTATAGTCTTTATCTAAATCAGTTTCACCACTCCCCGTAAGCACAATATCATTCAACGTAGGGTCAGTTGCAACCAACCACTGATAACCAATAATACCCGGTCTATCACTGCCCTGCTTAATATCACCCTTATCATTCAGTGGCGTTATTCGCGTCCAAAGAATTACCCGATCAGATAACGGGTCACCGCTAGCAATGCCGTGTAAAAATGGGCTATAGGATGATGCGCACCCCGTTACAACGGGTAATGTTGCAGCCCCCGCAGAACCAATGGCCCCTTTAAAAAAAGCTCTTCGTGAAAAAGCCATAACACTCCCCTATTGATTTGACCGCGGCCAAACCACCAAACCATTTTATTATTATTTTATGGCATGATAGTACCAACTAGAACTCAAGGCAATATACTAAAGAGTTATGACGTTTTTGTGGTAATGAAAAAATATGATGGTAGAAAAAGTACTTAACCGAGCTCATCCAATGTTAAGCGATAGCTGGGAACAAATTTATCCAAGAAAAAGCGCACCTCAGGCTGAGCATTATCGCCTAGCAATAGCTCAACGCGAGATTTCGCGACAACAAACTCCGCGTTCCCTGCATCAACTTCTTGAATACATTTTAAATAGGCAGAAATAATATCTGCGCTTTTGATAAGACTACCGATTTCATCTCCAGAAGCTTTGTAGTCTATTAGCGATAAAAAGTCATCGCGCATTTCATCAGGTAACATTGTGATAAGCTTTTGCTCTGCGGCTTTCTCTACTTCCTTATAAGCCTCAGCAATACTTGGGTTAAAGTACTTTATTGGCCCCGGCAAATCGCCCGTCAACACCTCACTAGCATCATGATACAACGCCATCATGGCAATGCGATCAGCGTTTAGGTCACCATCAAAGTAACGGTTTTTAATAATCGCAAGTGCATGAGCAATCACCGCCACATCAAAACTATGCTCTTTAACATTTTCATTTTCAACGTTGCGTTTTAGGCCCCATCGAAGAATGTATTTCAGCTTAGAAACATAAGCAAAGAAATGATACAAATAACACCCCAACTACAGTTAATAGGTGCTCATGTGAGCACCTTTATTATTTAACTATAGCTCTACCTTTGAAGAATGCTGTATCAGTTTGACCTGGCCGCCAACCAATCGGCCACTTTGGGCCAAATTTCTGCTGGCGCTTTACTTCCTGACAATATTCCCATGTGTCCACCAGCAACGTCTAGCACCGTTGCATCCTTGCTCTGCACATGATTTAGCAACGCAACACTGTTCTCTCGAGTAACGATCGGGTCATTATCACCACATACCATTAAGATATTTGACTGGATATTACTAATGCTGCCATCGGTATCCTTCATTGGTAACTGCCCATTAGCAAGAACATTGTTAGCACATAAATATTGCACTATGTCCTGCCCAGCGCCACCAGGGTACGCTAGCATATCATCAAGAAACGCCGCATTTGTTGCATGAGAAATTACGTATTCCTCATCATGCAGGTTCTTCAATAAATCCAAATAACCTTGAATACTACCGATAGGGTTAGTCAGCTTGAAAGCCAGCGAATTCATCCAGCCCGGGGAGCGCCACCACCGCTTAGGGCTATTATGTATTTGCCACCCCGTAGTCTTTTTTATCCAGGACAGTTGCTTCTCAATACGTTGGTATTGCTTTCCAAGCTCGCCATTGGCGTGATAATCACAAGGTGCACCAACCAATGTTAGATTAACAATATCAGGGTCACCCAGGCTGCTATAACAGGTGCTAAACAACCCACCCAAGCTCCAGCCATGCAAACTTAATTGCTGCTGGCCACTGTGCTTTCTTACTTCTGCCAATATTTTGGGCATCTTTTCGGCGAAGTAAGTGGCTAGTGTGAAGTGATTCTGAGACCACTCTGGCACACCCCAATCAATTAAATACAGCTCAAAGCCTTTTGCTCTTAAATAACGCACTAAGCTACGCTCTTGAAATAAGTCATAGATATACATATTCGCGGCCAAAGGGGCCACTAGCACTAGAGGAATTCGATGCGTTTGTTTTGCTACTTCGACATCCTGATCACCAACCTTAATAGTCTCTTCGCTTAAGGGAGGGTAATAACGAAGTTGAGCAATTTCACCTTGGTATATTAGGTCAAACGGAGTCTTTCCCGCTTGAACAAGGCTTTCGGCTTCAAAAAAGCGTTTCTTAGCGTTACTGACAACACGCCCTGCAACCTCAATAGGATTGGCTAAAGACGACTTTACCGTTAATTCCGACATAACATGACCTTTCTACTGCTTTTAAACGAAGTAGACAGTCTATTACGAGGGGCCTAAAAGGTCATTCACTTCAAAACACAACTCATTAACCCCTACGGTCAACTCTTTGAAATGATGAATGCCTCAGCTGCAGCATAAACACGTTCATTGTTATCAAAAAAAGCGTTCTCTAACGCTCCCAGAATATTGATATATTCAGGACTTTCATCATCAAAAAAACGAGCGAGATGCGTTTGGCGCTCTTCCAGGCTCTCCTGCGGTTTACCTTCAGGGAATAGTGACAAAATCTCAGAAAAATTGTTCGCCAACTGCCCCTCCCCAATGTTTCGATAGCCATCTACAAACCATTGGTAATCAACACCTTCTTGAATATCGTCTTCAAAAAAAGTAATGAAACCACCACTGTCAATAATACCTTGCGCGCTAATAGATAAAATCACCGATCTATCAGGTTCATTCAGCGATTGAATATCAACATCTTTGTCGGCATATTTTGCAAACACGGCATCAACCGCTGCATTACTTACATTCATGAAAATCCTATTTGCTCAAATAAGTCTAAGTAGCCCTAAGCTAATCACACAGCATTATGCACAATCCGAATAAGCATACCAAGAAATAACAGAGAACCTGCCCGCCCTTCGTCACTAATGAGAATAGGTAACATTTGGTAATGATACACAATCACACTTGATAATCGCTCTCATTTAGATTAAAGTACAAAAACTGAAGTTAATAGCGGAGCTCCTCACCATGTTGGTATGTATTTGCAATCGAATAAGCGATCGAGACATTCGTAGCGCAATTCATGAAGGTGCCAGCGGCTTTGGAGATATTAAATCAGAGCTAGGCGTTGGTAATTGCTGCGGCCAATGTGTCCCCTTCGCTAAAGGTGTTGTTGACGATACACTCTCTCAACTCCAGCTATCAAGAGGTTTTCATCTCGCGCAAGAACTTAAAGCGTAAGAACTTAAAACGTAAGTAGCCTTACATAAATCAATTGGTATTTTCTTCCTCCCTCTCCCTTGTACAAAAACTTATCGATTTTGGTTTAGCTTTTTCCCCCCAGCCCAACTAAACTTAATCTCCAGTGTTGTCTAGCCAAACAGGATAGACCCTTATTACACACAACGGAGATATCACCATGAAAGGTGACGCAAAAGTCCTTCAATTGTTGAACACCTGCCTTGGGAATGAACTCATTGCTATCAACCAATATTTTCTGCACGCTCGTATGTTTAAAAATTGGGGATTAGATGAGTTAAACGAGCATGAGTACAAAAAATCTATCGCAGACATGAAGCACGCTGACAAGCTAATTGAACGTATTTTGTTACTAGAAGGCCTTCCCAATCTGCAAAAACTCGGCAAAATACTTATTGGTGAAAACACTGAAGAAATGTTGAGTTGTGACCTTTCTCTTCAAACAACCGTTATGGCAGATTTAAAAAGTACCATTGCGTACTGCGAAGGGGTTGCAGATTATGTTAGCCGTGACCTTCTCGAAGATATTTTAACATCAGAAGAAGAACATACCGATTGGATCGAGACCCAACAAGGGCTCATCAAAAACATTGGCATCAAGAATTATATGCAATCTATGATTCACAGCTAAACCTTCTGGCACACCACTTTACACCGGAGAAAATCATGAAAGGTAACCCCAAGGTCATCGATATCCTCAATACATTATTGGCTAGTGAATTATCGGCAATGGATCAATATTTTATTCACTCTAGAATGTATGAAGATTGGGGCCTAACAAAGCTATACGAACGCATTGGCCATGAAATGGAAGATGAAACAGGTCACGCAGATGCACTAATCAAACGCATATTGTTTTTAGAGGGCACGCCCTGCCTTTCTAAGCGAGACCCAATTAACGTCGGTAAAGACGTTCCAGAGATGCTTAAAAGCGACTTGGATTTGGAGTACACCGTAGTCAAAGCACTTAAAGCTGCCATCGCAGATTGTGAAACTATGCAAGACTATGATACCCGCGCCATCCTTGTTCAAATGCTAGAGGACACCGAAGAAGACCATGCCTACTGGCTAGAGAAACAACTCGGGCTTATTGATAAGATTGGACTTCAAAACTATTTGCAATCGCAAATGTAATAACGAAAAGGTAGGTGACGACTATTCCAAAAGGCCGCCACCTACCCGAACATTCACTCTCTATTAATTAACTAACACCAGCCAAAATAAACTGCCCTCCGGTAATCCAAGGGCCTGTTACTTCTATAGCATCCATATTTCCTCAATAGCTAACCATAATCACAACAAGCTTAACAAGCTGTGATACGGCATATGAGTTGTTCCGTTTCAACCTTACAAAGCAGCTTTAAGATTAACCCCTAAATATGTTTTAATTTGCCTCTGATTTTCTTAAATCAACAATTCATTTATCGAGAAAAGAAGATGAGAATACTTCTACTACCCCTGATTTTTATTTCCATTGGAAGCTTATACTTTGTCTTTTTTGGGGACATTTATCCTATTCCTGAATCACCAGAAGATTTACTGATATCCCTTAAATCTTATAAAGATCAAGCGTGGATAGTCGCTATATGTATTATTATTGGCGATGTCATATTACCCCTTCCATCAGACATAACCATATTTACACTAGGGGTGCTTTACGGGCCATTAAAAGGCGGTGCATTAGGTAGCCTTGCAACATTTATAGCTGGCATCATTGGTTTTTATATCGCACGATTAATGGGAGAAAAAGGTGCCCTCTTCCTACTAGGGGAAAATGATTTAGCGAAAGCGAATAAATTTTATGAAAAGTGGGGCTTTCTCGCCGTCGCTTTGGGTAGAGCAATTGGAGGTCCCGCTGAATACTTAGTGATAACGGCAGGTCTTACTAAAATGAACCCTATAAAAGTGATAGCAGCAATATTCATTGGCGGCGTTAGCTCGTCATTTTGCATGGCTTACCTTGGGTCTCAAACCTCTGACAGCCCTTATCTTGCCGTTTTAGCTGCTGTAACATTGGTAGTTTTGCTTTTAGCTATATTTAGATTGTTAAGCCGCAAGGTATAACCGTAATACTGTGATTAGCTGTATTCATGGCGAACACTGCCTGGTGAAACGCCAATACTTCGTTTAAATTCCCTGATTACTAGCGATGCTATATGTATTTTTTACATATCTCGTAAGGGTATAGTTCATCTGTAGTAGGCAAACTAGCCGATCAGTGGTGTAGGGTTAGTCCAATTACTCCAAATACTTGGGGCTACTTACATACTTACATGGGCTACATACAAGGGCTAAAGCATGTCATACAAATTCGAGAACAGAGTGGCAATCGTAACTGGCTCAGGAGGAGGTCTTGGCTTTGAGTATGCAAAATACTTAGCCCAGCACGGTGCCAAAGTGGTTGTTAATGACTTAGGCGGAGACCCGCTAGGTATGGATCAAAATATCGACACATCCTATGCAGCCCAAGCAGTAAAACATATAAAGGATGCTGGCGGTGAAGCTATTGCCAATAAAAACAGCGTATCTGAGTGGAAATCAGCCAAACAAATCGTAGAACAAGCGATGGATACTTGGGGAAGAGTTGATATCATCATCAACAATGCGGGTATCACTAGCCCCGCTATTTTTCCAGAAATAGACAAAGAAGAAATGGAGCAGCAACACGCGGTTCACGTCATGGGCACTCTCAACACCATGCGTGCTGCTTGGCCACATATGGTTAAGCAACAGTATGGCCGTATTGTTAACACAGCCTCTTCATCTGCATTAGGTTTTGTTCCTCAAATCGCCTACCCAACAATGAAAGCTGGTGTTTTAGGTTTAACAAACAACCTTGCATTGGTTGGCAAAGAGCATGGCATTAATGTTAACGCTATCATGCCCGCAGCGTTTACTCGAATGTCAGGCATGTTACCTGATAGCATCTTCCGTAAAAAATTAGAAGATGAGTTCGGCCCTGAAAAACTAGCATCGGTTATTGCTTACTTATGTCACGAGGCTTGCGACGTAAACGGCGAGTTTTTCTCAGTCGGTGGTGGACAGTTCTATCGGGTGGTATTCGCAGCATCTGAAACGATGAAAGTGGATGACACGATAGAATCCGTTGCCAGTCAAATGGGAACGGTCATGAATGATAGCTCCCCTTGGTCTGTGATTCATGATGCATTTGATGATTTGGGTAATCTCGGTTTCTCAGAAGAAGAATTCGAGATGTTCAGAGATATGAATTCTACCAAAAACAGCCATGTTGGCGGCGTTGACGTTGATGCAATTAAAATTGACACGGTAAGTGATGCTTGGAAACTTACTATCAAATCACCAGTAGGTGACCAGTTTAGTAACTTGGTGCTCGATTCCCAAGGTAAAAAATTGATTGGTAATGTTCTAAACCAAGAGCACGGCCCGCAAAAAGTGTTGGAAGGTACAATCGAGAATGGCGATACCATGAAGTGGTCTTGCAAATTAAGTAAACCGGTGCCAATGACATTGACCTATTCTTTACAAATGGACGAAGAGAAAAAACTAGGTGGCACGGTTAAAGGTAAACTTATGGGTAAAGTAGTCATGGACTCGGCGGTTACGGGTATCTTACTAAATGGTGCAGAAGCAGACGCAGCTAAAAAAGAATCCGCTGAAGCTCCTGAGCCTAAGAAAGGTCTCTTTGGTAAGATCTTTGGATAAAGTTGATATTGAGGTTATTGGAGAGAACTAACTCTCTCCAATAACCTCATCACGACAGAGCAAAATTCCCTCTACATCAATCAGAAATATGGAAATTATTTTTACCTTCGTTTTTAGCAACATATAATGCGGAATCAGCTGCTCTTATCATTTCATCCATATCTGTCTCCACTGAGTTCATTATTACAGCTCCCATGCTGACGGTATAACGCAGCTCCCCTCTCTCTGTCGATAGACGAAATTCTCGAATCCCTCTAAACATCCGCATCAAAATCGATTTTAATACATCGATATCGACGTCAGGAATAACCACCAAAAATTCTTCGCCTCCCCAACGTGCAGCAACATCGGTTGTTCGACATGTTTCTGCAATAATTGCACTACAGGACCGAATAACGACATCACCCACATCATGTCCATATCGATCATTTACGTTTTTGAAATCATCAATATCAACCATCACCACACCGATTAAACTATTCTCCCGCCTGCTTCGTTCTATCTCGACCCCAAATCGTTCAACCAACCCTCGTCTATTTAGCAAACCGGTTAAAGGGTCTGTTAAGGACAGCTCAATGAGTTGCATATTTTTTTCTTTCAACAACTGAGTTCGCTCAGAAACTTTGCTCTCAAGATCTATCATATTGACATGTAACGTATGACTCATGGTTTCAAAGGCAGCCTCCAGTTGCGCCAACTCGTCACCGGCCATAACCAACGGTCGCCGATTATCATGTTGATAACTTTCATCCACTTTGCGATGCAAAACCCTGATTTTTGATAGAATGGTCTTATCAACCAAGATCAATCCTAATACAATCAACGTAAAAGTTGAAATTAGAAAAATTGAAAATGAGGTCTCAAGTGCCTGATTATTTACCAGACTATCCACATTGAGCAGCGAAAAATTATACCAACCTAATTCTGGCAAATAGCTAATCCCCACCGACCACAGCCTCCCTTCCAAACCTAAAGAAAGTGATACTGTTTGTGAAGGGTTCACCTTCAAAGTAGCCAATAGTTTTTGTAGCTTTTTATACTGTTCTTTATCGTCAACAATCGCTTCCAATTGACTCCTGGATTTCAGCCCTCCTTCGTTAAGGCTATATCGATCAAGAAAAAACTCACCCGCTCGAATAAGAATACCGCCAGAGGCATCGACAACCATATTGGTCGAATTATCGGAATCAACAGACCTGAAAATTTCTAAAAAGTCTGTAATAGGAAACCCCGTTCCCGCAAGCCCTACGATATTTTTTCCATTTCGAATCGGCGCATTAACCCAGACAGAGACCTCCCCTGTATATTCATCATTATCTAGATTAATTAAATATTCATTATCTGTCTGAGTAGCGTCGGTATACCAGTTGAAATTTGGTTTCGACAAATCTAATTGATACAGAACCTTTGTTGGAAAAAACTGATCTTGAGAATGGTTGGTATAGTAATTCTTTGTTTTATCTACAATGTAAAAAAAATGCCTACTGGAGAATAACGTCCCATATGCCTTAAATTCTGTCATTGCTCCCGCTTTAAGCGTGGGGTTAAATTCGTCTTCAGCCCATTTTTGCAGACTCCTATCGGAAGCTATGGCCTTGGAAATTGCCACATCAGGTAAAATAGCAGAGAGTAAAAGCTGTTTTTCCTGATTAGCAATAGTCTGAGCTAGCTTGAAGTTCTCACCGAGTTGAAACGCCTCAATCGACGTTTTGATTACCAGGGATCCAATGAGCATTGATATAAGCGATGCACTAATAAACGTGACGACAAACTTAGGTTTGATGCCGAGATGGCGGAATCGCTGTGTTAGACCAGATGGCATGACGCCCTACCCCAATTTCTAGCACTTACTTAAACATAGAACAAAAGTAAGTACATTCAACGCTATGGGATAGATTTCTTATATGCCTCGGTATATCACCGAGGCATATACCCACTTAACCCTTTATTCTTTCTCAGATAATTACGTTGACTGGTGTAAAAAATCCAGCACACCGGATATTGTATTTTCATCGCGCAACAACCGGTTATGCCCTAATCCCTCCGATATAATTGATTGAGCATGCGCCCAGTGCTGCTGTAACGATCCTGACACCTCAAAAACAACTTGGGTATCATCTTTGTCATACACAAGCATCAAGGGAGTCGACAGTTTTTTATTACTTTTTAATAAATCAAAACGCTGCCATACCCCACTACCAAATTTTGTTTCCATCAAGCGCTTATGCACATCCATGACGTTACGACCAAGTGCCATCTGTACCTGTGTTAAATTCACAATATATTCCAAACTCAAAGGGGTGCCCATCAACGTTAACGACAATACGGGAAAACCACGATTGATCACATCCACACTGGCAACACCCCCCATACTATGAGCGATAATATGTAATGGTGATTTTTCTTTTTGAATAATACATTCAATTATCGCGGAAAATTCAGTAAGGTCTGTACGTTTTCCCGCCGCAGCCCCGTGTGCTGGCGCATCAAAAGCGATAACTTGAAACCCTTTTTTAACAAGCGCTTGACTCATCGGGGTGAATTGACCACTGTGCCCACCCCATCCATGAACACAAAGAATAGAAGGCCCCTCTCCCCATCGGTATACCGGTATTTCCTTGTCATTGAAGGTAACCCACTCTGTATTTGCAGCATTAAGCCAAGATTCATCCTCCTTTTTTAAAGGCATTGATTGTGGCTTAAACCATAACGAGTTAAGCCACTTACCACTCAGCGTAGGTGACACGCTCCCCATCAAAGACAATACTTTAGATATTCCATTAAACACGGGGTGCTGCTGAACCTGTGATTGCTGTTGTATAATAAGGTCTGACCATTCAATTGAAGGATTCATACTATATCTCCTGAACCTGAGTTGTATTTATATTGAGTGTTGTCTCCGATACTGCATTAGCTAAGGCCTTTTCATTCTCAGTTTTTTCTGGCGAGTCCTTTTCAACAGCCATTAATAAAGCAGGTAATAACAAAAGGTCGACTAACAGAGCAATACCTACCGTCATTGCCGCCATAAGCCCCATGTCACTGTTACGTGCAAAACCAGACAAACTCAGCACGCCAAACCCTCCCACTAATGCAAGACTGGTAATACAAAGAGCAACACCCACGGTAGAAAACGTTTGTTCAATCGCCGCTTTGGGTTCAAGTTCTAATCGCACTCGTGCAAATTGATATTTGCTAAGAAAATGCACCGTGTCATCAACAATGATGCCAAGCGTTAACACAACAACAACCGCAAACGACATTCCAATCTCGCCATCCAATATCGCCCAAGCACCAAGTCCTATAATGATCGGAGCGATATTAGGCACCAAACTTAGCAACCCTAATTTAAGAGAACGAAGACTGATAATCATCACAACAGAGATCAGAACAAACGCTAGCAACGTGCCGCTGACCATACTGTCGACCGCTCGCTTAACAATATGTGTAAACATCGTTGTCGTACTCGCACCGGTAACGATGTAATCAGGCGCATGTTGCTGCCACCAACCCATGATCCGGCGTTCCATTCGTAGCATTTCTGAGGAGGGCATATCATCAAAGCGTACCTGCACTCGTGTGGCATCTTTATTGAGGGTAAGCTGATTATTCACATCTAAACCAAAGGGCAACGACATTTCATAAAGCAATAGGTATTGCGCGGCTAATTGCGGATCTGAAGGTAATTGGTACCATGTGTCAACGTCGTTATGCATATTCCGGTTCAACCGTTTAAAGGTATCGGTAATGCTATATACGTGTCGTATTTCTGGTTGAGCTCGAAGCCATTGCACAAACTGATCAACCCGCGCCAACGCTTTAGGAGAAGCTGCTTTTAACTCGCCTTCGCCAGGTGCCTGAATGGAATATTCAATACTATAAATACCGCTGACATTATCGGTATAAAAATCACTATTTCGTCGAAACTCAAAACGCTCATCAAACTGCTCGACAAACTTTTCATTCAACGTATTTTGTGGAACTAACCAAACAGCACCAATAAAGATAACTGCACTTGAGAACATAACGGAAAAACGGTGCTCTACTACCCACCCTCCCATTTTCCCTAGCCACGAGTGGTGACTTTGTATTTTTCGCTGTCGTGTTGGCAACAATGACAAACAAGCAGGTAAAAAACTAAGGCTCAAAATAAAAGCCACGACAACGGCAACGGCAACTAAATTCCCAAGATCTCGATAGGGAGGCACATCATTAAAGTTCATCGCCAAAAAACCAATCATTGTCGTAAGACTGGTGATAAAAATCGGCACAAAATTCATTTCAATAGCAAGCTTAAGTGCTACTTTTTTAGTTCGCCCCTCTTGCCATTGCTGCATAAAAGTCTCAATAAGATGCACGCAATGCGCAACAACAATCGCCATAATAATCGTTGGTGCAACAGCAGTAACTGTCGTAATCGGTATATTTAACCAGCCAAATACACCGAAGGCCGCTAAATCTGTCATAACAATAACAACCATTGATAACACTGTCCCCCAAATAGAACGCGTTAATATTGCTACTAACAGCAACACCAAAAAAAACATCAGTGGCGTTAACTGTTTAATATCCTGTCTACTTGCCTGTCCGTAGGTATAACTAAGCATCGTAAGGCCAATAGGTTTGATCTCTACGTTTGGGTACTCATTGTGTAAGTCACTAATCGTTGTTTTAGCAACAGCCACCAGCTCTGCAATTTCTTGTGGACTTTTATTAGGTAAATTAAAGGTAGCAACTACCGACGTTGCGCTTCCATCAGAAGCCTGGATAAAATCTATTAGGCTAGGCTCCGTTAACGCTATTTCCCGCACGCGTTTGATAGCATCTGCATCTAGAATTATTGCATCCTCTACCAACGATTCAACAACCAAATCCTCACCGTCGTTATCTGCATAGGTGTATTGAAAATTGGTAATAGAATCGACTCGATTAACAAAGGGCAACATCCACGCCTTTTCTGTCAGTTTCTCGACTACAGTTAACGACTCAACGCTAAATACATCACCCTGTTTAGGCACAACAATGAACACTAAGTTATCCGTATCGGTATAGGCCGCTTTAATTTTTTCGTAAGCTTGTAACTCTGGGTTATCAGGGCCAAAAAAGTATTCATAATCAATACTAAAGCGTAAGCGAGGTATACCACTGGCCATAGCAGCGATCAGCAGCAGCGTGAAGAAAATCACTAGTGTTCGATGCTGTAAAACCCAGTGGGCGTAATTTTTATTCATAACATGTGCCTCTTTCGTGAAGTTACGGCTAGATTAAGGGTAAGAAGACGACAGAAAGAGAGGCTTAACTGACCATTGGAGTGCCATATCAGACATATGTCTGATATGGCCTCATAAATGTCTTATCCGGCATTACAGAACGCTAAATGCTGGCGTAAACTGGCATTTCAGTGTTTCATTTCAAGTAAATGGGGGGTATCAATGATAAATGTGGCGATAGTCGTATCAGAACGTTGTCAGGCTTCTGGGGTAATGGCGGTGTTAGATTTATTTGTGGCGGCCAATTACTGCCATGGCCATTTTATGCGTAAGCAATATGACCTGTTTGCCACTCAACTAGTAGGTTTGGACACTTATCAACAAGCTTATAACGGCTGTTCGATTGGCCCCTTACAGTCGATCGATAATACCCCGCGCCCCGATGTATTAGTTATCCCGGGTATCATTGAAGCGATAGGCTCACCAGTCAGAATTAAAAATGAACTAAACAAATACAAAGATTGGTCTGATACGTTATGTAAATGGCAAGAGGAAGGCACTCTCATAGCCGCCTCCTGTAGTGGCAACCTTCTAGTTGCTGCTAGCAATTTAGCCCAAGGTCGAACACTAACCTGCCACTGGGCAATGGAAGAAGTCGCTGTACAAATGTTTCCAGAAGAAAATTTTGATGCAAGTGACATGTTATTTGATCATGGAAGCATGATCAGTAGCGGAGGTTCTTCCGCTATCAATCAAATGATCTTATTTACCATTGAACGCCTGGTTAGTAGAGAACTGTCGCTACTCACCGCAAAAATGATGCTAATAGATCTAGAACCAGCAAAGCAGTCCTCTTTCGCATTATTCCAACCCAACAAACGCCACGGTGACAACACCGTGATAAATTTACAAAACTGGTTGGAGGAAAATTACACCACCTCAGTTTTTATTGGAGAACTCGCACATCAATTTAATATAAGTGAGCGGCAGTTAGGCAGGCGCTTTAAAAAGGCCACTGGTGAAACCCCAAGCAACTATTTACAACGTTTACGACTTGAACACGTAAAACGCTGTTTAGAAAACAGTAAAAGCCCCGCGAATACGATTATTTGGGATGCGGGTTATGAGGATCTAAGTTCTTTTCGCAGGCTATTTAAGCGCAACACCGGACAAGCAGTATAACTTGCACGCCTGTTTGTATACTATCCTGGATAAATAATCAAAATAAGTGGATTTCCGTCTTAAAGGTCAATGTTTCTCACCACTTTCTTATATCATAATCTAGCGTTGTCTATATATATCAAGAAATAGGGCTTAGTTATTATGAAAGAAATCAAAACCGAAATTACCATTAATGCTTCGAAAGAGAAAATCTGGGCATTACTGTCCGATCTTGATAACTATCAAAATTGGAATAACATCATTACCAACGTAAAGAGTACTCTACAAGTCGATCGTGGATTTCGATTTAAAATAGATATATTTGGCCAAGCCGTTCCAATGGCTGCCAAAGTTCATCGTGCCGATGAAAACCAGTATTTAGGATGGGGTAACGATTACCAATCCTGGGTTAAAATAATATTGGCCGCTCACCACTATTTTGAAATCATCGAGATATCTGACTCTCAATGTAAATTTGTACATGCTGAACAATTTTATGGGGTTGTACCATTTGTACTATGGCCAATAATTAACAAAATGGGTAAAAGCTACGAACGCTTTAATGAAAGCCTAAAATCTGAAGCTGAGAAGTAATTAATCCAATTATCAATGCCATCTATTAATGCGACAGGTCCATTATCAAATAAAGGCATATTGATAGAAAGCACCATTAATGCTTCTATCCGAGGCAAACGCATTTAATGTATGCCCCCCGGATAGAAGTGAATGTTAGATTTCCACGCTACTCATCATCACTACTTGCCCAAACATCGGAACTGCCATCCGAGTTAACAGTTACCACTAAATTTATTGGGCGACAACAAACCTGGCAATCCTCAATATACTCCTGTTCTTCTACTGAGCAATCTACGACTAGCTCAATCACTTCGCCACAGTAAGGACATGGTATTTTCTTAACATCGAGTTCGTTTATCAAAGCAATACCTCAACGAGTTCTTTCAATTCCATACCTGTCACCTCATATCCTTTAGCTTGGCACTGGAAAACCATCTATATAGTGACGGTAGCACAAATAACGTTAAGAAAGTCGCCGTTACTAATCCTCCCACAATGACAATCGCCAAAGGTTTCTGTATCTCTGCCCCAACACCAGTCGATAACATCATCGGAATCAACCCCAGCACAGAGGTCATAGCGGTCATTAATACAGGTCGCAGTCGAGAAATTGCGCCTTCATAAATGGCATCATCTACGTCAAGTCCGCCACTCACCCGTTGGTTAATGCTTTCAACCATCACCACTCCGTTTAATACCGCGACACCAAACAAGGTAATAAAACCAATAGAACTCGGCACCGATAAATACTGCCCAGAAAAATAAAGAGAAAATACACCGCCAATCACCGCTAACGGTACATTGACCAAAATAAGCGCTGCCTGTCCTATTGAGTTAAACGCAAAATAAAGGAGTAAAGCAATTAATGCCAAAGATATAGGTACTACGAGAGATAGCCTTTTTTGGGCTCGCTCCTGGTTTTCAAATTGCCCTCCAATATCAACCGAATAACCTGCAGGAAGTGATACTTGTTGCGCGATTGCTGATCGAATATCTGCAACTACACTGCCCATATCCCTCCCTTGCACATTTGCTTGAATCACCACTCGCCGTTGCACATCATCACGACGCACTTGTGGAGGCCCCGACTCAATTGAAATATCAGCCACATCACCTAAACGAACCCATGCTCCTGTTGGTGATAATAATCGTAACTCCGCGATATTTTGAGGGGTCTTTCTAAAGGATTCGGCTAATCGTACATAGATATCATAGCGCTCATTACCATTAATAATTTGCCCCGCCTCACGGCCTCCTAGACCATCTTTCACCAATGTCATGACATCTCCTACAGCAAGACCATAACGAGAAAGTTGCTGCCGATTAGGTTTAACGACAAGTTGTGCTTCACCGACAATCTGCTCCAACGCAACATCCCTTGCACCTTCAATCGTTTGCACAACTTTTTCTATCTCTTGGCCTTTTTCCGCAAGCGTATTCAAATCTGGACCAAACAACTTAATAGCTAACTGAGCTTTTACCCCCGACAATAGCTCGTCAACACGGGTTGCAATTGGCTGAGAAAAATTCAGTAATAATCCAGGAAACTTTTCGAGTTTAGTTTCCATTAATGCCTGTAGTTCGAACCGGTTGCTTGCACTAGTCCATTCACTAACCGGTAACAAGCCAATGTAAATCTCAATATTATTCACAGGCTCAGGGTCACCACCCATTTCCGGCCGCCCAATACGACTTAATGCATAAGTCACTTCTGGAAACTCTAATAACATGGCCTCCAATTTAGGAGCTACATTAACGGCAGTTTCAAGGCTTGACGACGGCGCTAATGTTGCTCGTAAATTAATAGTGCCCTCTTCTAACTCTGGAACAAATTCCGTACCCAGTTGAGGTAACAAAAACAAAGACGAAGCTAATAAGATAGCCGTAGAACCGATCACCATCTTGGTATTCCCAAGCGCCCACCGTAAACCCGCCCTATATAGTTTCTCCAAGGGTTTAAGCACAAAGCTTTCTTTTTCTTTAACACCGCGACGAAATAAAAAGCTCGCCAATGCCGGCACAACGATAATTGCAACAAACACGGCAGCAACAATGGCCAACATAATACTCACAGCCATCGGTTGAAACAACTTCCCTTCTACGCCTTCAAAACTGAATAAAGGCATAAATACTACCAAGATAATCAAAGTAGCAAAAAAGATAGGCCTCACAACTTCTTTTCCTGCTTCTTGAAGCCGCAACTCAATGCCATGAGTATCATTCGACACATCGTGAGGATCCGGATCATTCCCACCCGACCGGGCTTGAGCCAATGCATTGTGCTCGGCATCAGGGTGGGATAAGTGTTTAAACATATTATCCACCATGACCACTGAACCATCCACTAACATACCGATCGCAACCGCAATACCACCCAGCGACATTAAATTCGCAGATAAGCCCAACCAAGACATAATCATCAATGCAATACCAATCGCTATAGGAATAGAGATAAGCACTAACACCGTTGCGCGAAGATTCATTAAAAATAACGCCACAGCAACGCATTCACTACTGTTTCTACCGCCTTGGTGATTAAATCGGACTGATCATAAAACGCCTCAAATCGCACACCTTGCGGTAATGCTTGCTGAATTAATGTTACGCGATCATTAATACCATCTATGGTTTCTTTGGTATTCGCCCCCATACGCTTTAGAACAATACCCGATACAACCTCACCTAATCCTTCAACTTTCCCCTCGGCATTACGCCGAGTTATTGTCACAGCCCCCTGGCGGATTTCCCCACCTAGCTCAACCTTTGCCACATCACCAACCGTGACAACCGCTCCACCAATAGTTTTTAGCGGTATTTGACGCAACTCCTCCAAACCCTGCTTGTTACCACTTAACCAACCTACACCACGAATTACCAGCTGCTCCTGCCCTCGGTTCATGTACCAACCACCAGCATTGCTGTTATTTCTCTCCAATGCATCAATCACATCTTGCTGCCTTAACTCATAGGATAATAATCGGGATTGATTAAGATTTACCTGGTATTGACGCACCTCGCCACCAAAAGACAAAACATCTGTAACACCGTCCACTGGCATTAACAATAGCTTTACCACCCAATCATTCAGGGCTCGTAATTCCATTGTATCCACTCCGGAACCTGGATCGGAATACAGCAAGTATTGATATACCTGACCCAACCCTGAGGTATTAGGGCCAATCTCTGGTGTGCCAACACCCTTAGGGATCATTTCTTTCGCAGACTGCAATCGTTCAAAAACTAATTGCCGAGCAAAATAAATATCCGTGCCCTCCTTAAAAACAACCGTAATACCTGACAATCCAGTTTTCGAAATTGAACGTACCTCCTCCACATCAGGTAATGCATACATAACAGCTTCAATAGGAAAGGTAATTAGCTGCTCTACTTCCTCTGACGCAAGCCCCGGTGCCTCTGTGTTTATGGATACTTGAACATTGGTTACATCAGGGAATGCATCCAGGTTTAATTTAGGAATAACAAAAACAGATGACACCATTAACGTAAACAAGGCGATCACCACCAAGAGCCGGTTTGTCACCGACCAATCAATCAAACGATTCAACATAATAGTTATCCTTGATTAGTGGTTATGAGGATCAAAACCGCTTTTGGCGATTTCAGATGCAACAAAAAACGCGCCCGTCATGACGACGCGGCTTCCAGGCTTAATACCATTAATCTCTCGCCATTCACCAAAAAAACGCCCTAGATCCACTTTCTTAGCGCTAAAGGTTTCCGGCTTATCATTTTCTTCAACAAACACAGTCCAGTCACCATCTGCGCTACGCATTAAAGCGGATTCAGGTACGGCAAACACAGGACTTTCTGTTTCAAACAAGAAATACACATCAGCAAATTGTCCTGGGTGTAATTGATGCAACTCGTTGTTTACCAACAAACGTACAATACGCGTTCGCGTTTTAGGGTCAATGGTGTGTGCTGCTTGCACAACACTCGCCTCAAATACATCACCGCCAACTTTAATTTGAGCTTTTGTACCCAGAGGTAGCTGTATGGAAGTATTTGGTGCTAGGCGAGCCTCAATCCATAACGTATCTTCTTGTGTTAATTCAATTAACGAATCACCTGACTCAACACGCTGCCCTTGATGAAAGTCATCTAAAAGGACAACACCGCTAGTATTAGCAAAAAGGGTGTACTCCCCTAATAATGGCGCTTGCTTCGAACCTGCTCCACTCACAAGCGAGTCCACCGCCTCTATCGACAATCCATAAACTAACAGTCGGCTATAACTTGCCTCATAATCAATGTTTGCAGATAAAAACCGCTTATCTCCAACAGCCTTACGCCCCAAAAGACTTACACGCTTCCACTCAGCATTGGCAATTCTAAACGCTCCTTGCGCCTCCGCGACACGCTCACTAAATAATGTGACTAAAAGCTGCCCTTCATCAACATGGTCGCCTAAGGCAACATGCCGACGAATTACAACAGAATCCACTCTCGGGGAAACTACGTAACTAGTGTAACCATTGGCTTTAATTTCCCCTGGTGAATAGACTTGATAATCCATTTTTTTAGCGTAAAGGGCTTCTACTGTTATTTTAGCCAACCTTGCCTGAACAGAAGAAATATTAACGACACTCGACTCGTCGCCATCTTCTTCGTGTTCTTCGTGTTCTTCGTGTTCTTCGTGTTCTTCGTGTTCTTCGTGTTCTTCGTGTTCAACCTCCCGGTGATCACGATTATGTGAATTTTCCAAGTGTGGTTGCTCTGATGCAACACCAGTGCCCAAATATGACATGAGTACACCAGCAACAAAAATATTAGTAATTAAGTTCATGTTCAGTTACCTAAATAAATGACGTTTTTTTCAAATTATTTCTACGTTGTTTTATCGCTACGTTGTTTAATTACGACGGCGTTAATGCAGCAATCAGTTGACCTGTTTGTAAAAGCCAATCGATACGGGCTAATTTAAATTGTTTTTCCAGTTCAATGCCTGCCGAAAAACTTTCCGATATTTGCTGCATTACCAGCAAGTATTCAGCCGTACTCAAATCGCCACTTCGCCATTGCTGATTAATGAGTTTTTCTCCACGCTCCCCACGACCACTCATCAACTGGCGCCAACGATCAAATCTAGATTGATAGGTCTGCAATACCGAAAAAGAGGATCCCATTACCCGCTGCTGTTGACTACGAACTGCATAGTATTTCGCTTCCGCTGACAACGTTTTTTGTCGCGCAGCTTTTAACTCCGCTGAATAGCTGTTGCGAATATTTAAAGGTAACGACAGACTCAAACCAAGTACATTATCATCACCCATTTTTCCGGCATTGATACCGATTGTAGGGTCGGCATTTGCATCTTGCTTTACCCGTACTGTCATAGATTTTGATTTCTCCCAATCAGCTTTTGCCATCAATATAGTAGGGTGAACCTCCAACCATTTTATTACACTCATTCGATCCGACTTTGTAGACATATCAATTATGCGATCCCAGAACGCCTTTGGGATTAATCGCTGATCATTTGTCAAACCAGGAAGCGCGGTGTCCACCATTGCTTTAACTTTCTCCAAGGTTGCTTCCGTAACAGCTGATGCATTCAGCCGTTGAGTGAGGCCTAACACGGCAAGCTCCGCATCAATTTGCCCAACATCACCACTTTTTTGACGTTCATCAATCAACACTAACAGCGTGTCCAATTGAGCCTCTTGCTTTTGGGCCAATACTGTTTGCTGACTAGCCGCTTGCCACGAAACTAAAGCACTTAGCGTTTCAGCTGTTCGGGTTTGCACCGCCAATTGAAACGAAGCTTTCGCAGCCTGAAGCTTATAGCCAGCGTGTGTTTTACGAACCGCTACCTTGTCTTGCCAATCAAACGTCTGACTGATGCCAATACGATAATTATTTGAGTCTCCCTCTCTCTCAATATCCGTTGATAATTCAGGATTATAAATTGGCTTATTTGCACCCGTAGAAATCGATTCAGCTGCATTCATCTTTTCTTTTATCGCAACAATTGCAGGGTGCTGTAAAACCTGTTGCTTAAATTGGACTTCCCAACGCATTTCATTTGTTGATGCGTTGACGATTGAAGGCCCGGCAAGTGGTATACACATAATCAGCAGACACATAAAAGCCAAGCGATTTTTTGAACACTCTCTCATAAGTTTATCCTTTATTGGGGATTCGGTGGGGCCCGCTGAAAACCAAATCAACGAGCCAACTTAACCTATACCGTCGCAATCAACGCGCGATATTCATAGCATGTAATGATACGGGGGAAGAGCCAATCTCATCCTTGTGAAATGACAATTTAATCGTGGACTTAGGAGGTAGCTGCTGGGGGATATCGACAGAAAAATGAACCCCTCCTTTTCTTTTCATCTTACGAGTTAAAACAGAAGGAGAGTAACGCGTTGCAGCCTCTGCCAAAAGCCTCCCTTCATGGGAAAATGCAGCGACATCAACATGCCCCCTAGAGAGGCCTTTATACCTAATTGCCGTTAGCCGCCCAGTAATTCTCGCACCCTCCTCAACTGATATTGCAGACACACGTTGAAATATCCACCGCTGACTGGGTTGGGTTACCACAGAAACGTCGTAAGAAGTGCTATAAGAAGAGCTTTCATTTGCAAAAACGGGCGCCGATAAAACAGCAGATAAAACAATAGTCGTCAGAAATCTCATTAGAAATAATCCTAAAAATCATAGTAGTCGAAGTCCTAAAAGGACTTGTTATGTAAATAAAAAATAGAACGTTCGACTAAACGATAGGAGGACGTAAATCAGGGGAAAGCGTATGAGAAAGGTAATCAGTAGAAGTGCTCAGAAAGATAGATTGCTTATAGGGAAACACATCACTCCCCTCACTAACAGCCTTAAGATAGGTTACACCATGACAATGACAGCAATGATGGCAGTCATATTCGTCAAGAGAGGAAGTGTTGAATGACTCAGAAGAAGCATTCTTGACTACCTCTAATTCGCCTATATTCGTCTCAGAATCACTGTGATCATGCTCGAATTCTAGGTGCTGCTCCCCACTTTGATGGGGTTGGTGCACATCTGCTATAGCAACGAATGACTGCATTGCAATCATCGTAACCAGTAGATATGTCAGCACTTTTTGAATCATTTGATCTTCTTTAATAGACAAAATTAGAGGGTCAGTAGCAATGAACTGCTCCCGAACAAGAGAGTAGACTACCAAAACAGAGTTAAGTTGCCAATCGCTATCAATTAATTGTGCCTATCTAGCCAATTCTACATATCATGACTCTGCCGTGTTGAGTCGTCTAACTTTCACTATCCAATGCCGATAAATGCTCGGCAAAAAACGATTTATAGACCTCTTCGGACAAACCAGTAATATCAAGAAAAACCTCATCGTCTTCTGGTACGGCAATCAGAGTGGCATCAGAAAAATCAATAGCATTTTCATCCTGATCAACCAGACTAAATTCCTTATTCAGCGCAACAAATACGACACCGCCATCCTCTTCACCTCCTATACTCTTTATCCAACCAGCCAGCGCCTTGGCTCCACCGATGTTATTGAATACACCAGATACTGCATACTTAGATGGGTCGCCTCTCTCAAGTTTGGTAGTGCCGATTTTATCGCCTTCGTGGGTAAGTATATACATATTTGAGCTCTTAATAGTTAGTGGACAAACACTCAAGGTGCTGCTCTCACTCAATGCTATCCGCTGAGTAAGTCTACCCAATTGTAACTGGAATTGAGCCACAGTCCACTATCATGCAAAGTGCCCCCCTCGCCTACTTTATTTGAGCCCGCTCATCGGTGTTATACCATTCTCTTATAGCTTGATTTCGAAACACCCTAATAGCAAATACTGTTATGGGTTAGTATGATAGATGACAGCTTGTAAGGAGAATAGTGATGGTTATTCAAGTTAAAGACATGATGAATACCGCGGTAATTCCTGTCTCTCCAGAAATTGGATTAGATGTTCTGGAAAGTGAATTATCTCAATATTCGATCAGTGGTGCACCGGTAGTTGAAAATAACAAGGTGGTGGGTGTTGTCAGTTTCTCAGACATCGTAAAACAACTCAATATTGAGCACACCTATGCTCTCACAGCTTATGATTACTATGAGGGCCCTTATATTACCCATGGCAGCGAAGACGAAACTAACCAGTTAGGCTCTTTTGTTGGACATCGTCTGGAACACCTGACGGTAAGAGATATTATGCATCATGTAATAAAATCCGTATTACCTGATCAAACAGTGAAAGACGCTGCAGACATGATGTTTGAACACAAGGTTCATCGCCTACTGGTTATTGATGAAAATGGTAAGCTAATGGGTATCGTATCCTCTATGGATTTTGTCAAATTGTATTCAAGCCAACATTAAACACCACATTCCTAACAAAACCTAATCGAGAAACTTCATTTCATGCCCCAAACCGGGGCATGAAAAACTCAAACTAACATGAATCAAAAGCCGAACATTACCTTAGTAATACCTATTTTTCATGACCAACCATTTTATTATTCCTTTAAGGTTTTAAACGTCGATCAAATTTTCCGCAACCCTTGGTAACTTCCTATATTTATTGAATTAAATTTTTTCGCCTTTAAAGAACTTTTCTCATCTATAAGTTTTGACATTTTTCTTTCCTCGTCTAGATTTGTTACTCCAACAACGCAATATATAAAAAGGGAGCACGTCATGTTCGATAACTCTGTTTCACTAATAAGAAAAAGAGACCACCTAAATACACTTATAGAAAAGAAACTCCGATCAGATACCACAACAAAAAAACAGAACACTTCAAGAAAAATTGCGCTTTTAGGCTGGCTAGGGATTACCATGCTTGTTGACAAAAAAACCCGCCAAGGTGTCTTAGATTCCATATCCGATTTCATGCCAACCGACACCGATAAAAGCTTATTCAGAAATGCTAATTTGATGGATAAAATCCCAGAAAAAGTATCTAAAGCCAAGACTCAGTAACACCAGATATTGATTTTTACGTTTATAGATACAAGCCGGTGGTATAAATTGAAATTTATGCCACCGGTGATCGAGATTAATGTCTCCCAGTTAAGGGAACAAACCGAACCGGAAGGACATGTTCTGTGTGAGTAATCCCTTTACTATTTTTTGTCAATAAAACAAGATTTTGTGGTGTATATTCCGTACCAATAGGGATGATCATTCTTCCGTTGTTTTTAAGCTGCTCAACAAGTGGTGGCGGAACCTTTTCAGATACTGCGGTTACAATAATCCCATCGTATGGCGCGTATTCGTCCCAACCATAATATCCATCGCCTAATTTAGTATGCACATTAGTATATTCAATCTCCTGCAATCGGCGTTTCGCCTTATCCGCTAATTCTTTAATGACCTCAATGCTATACACTTCCTGAGCAACTTCTGACAATATTGCAGCCTGATAACCTGACCCTGTCCCGACTTCTAAAATGCGGTGCTTAGCATCAATATGTAGAATATCCGTCATAAATGCGACTATATAGGGTTGTGAAATGGTTTGCCCATATCCAATGGGTAATGGGTGATTTTCATAGGCAACTATTTGTTGCTCGACTAACACAAACCGGTGTCTTGGCACCGTCTCCATGGCTTTCATGGTTGAACTACTAAATTCATTGCTACCGACAAAACGCAAAACGTCTAATTTCACCGTTGATTTCTCCATCACTGATCATCCGCCGGGTTGCCAAGCTTTATTTCTTGAAGTTTTCCTAATAAATCAACGGGCAACGGAAAAACGATTGTATTACTTCTTTCGCCCGCAATTTCAGTTAGTGTCTGAAGATAACGAAGCTGTAATGCCTGAGGTTGTTTTGACAACACTTCTGCCGCTTCAGATAATTTAACCGACGCCTCCATCTCGCCAAGCGCATGAATCACCTTAGCACGACGCTCTCTTTCTGCTTCAGCTTGTTTTGCAATTGCCCTTACCATACTTTCATTTAAATCTACGTGCTTAATTTCAACGTTAGTAACTTTAATACCCCAACCATCAGTTTGCTGATCCAAAATCCCTTGAATAGCTTTATTCACTTGATCACGAGACGAAAGCATATCATCAAGTTCATACTGACCTAACACCGAACGTAACGTAGTTTGAGACAATTGACTTGTGGCTTGGTGAAAATCTTCCACTTTAATGATAGATTTTTCTGGATCAACAATTCGATAATAAATAACAGCATTAACTTTTACTGATACGTTATCTCTAGAAATAACATCTTGCGTGGGTACATCTAATACAATTGTTCTTAGTTGCACCCTAACCATACGTTGAATGACAGGAATGACAATTATCAGCCCGGGCCCTTTTACGGAATAAAAACGACCTAACAAAAAGATAACACCTCTCTCATATTCCCATAAAATACGGATAGCACTTACGATGAGAAGAAAAACTGAAACACCAATACCAATCCAAAAGTAGAGCATGACCCTATTCCTCATAATCCGGTTTAACCAATAATTGTAAGCCGCTAATGGAATGTATTTTTACGGTATCACCTCCACATAATGGTGTTTTTGTAACAGCGTTCCATAGCTCGCCTTCTATTTTCACCATTCCCTCTTCATCAAAACCCTCTATAACAACTGCTTGCAACCCTATGAACGTACCGATCCCACTCACCCCTTCTTGTTTACGTGATCGGATAACCATATGAAGTAACAGCATCAAAAATAAACCAGAGACTATCGTTAGTGCCGCAATAATCGGTAGCGCTACTCTAAATACCTCAATATCGGTATCAAACAGGAAAATCGACCCCGTAACAAATGAGACAACACCACCAAACCCAAAGATACCGAAGCTAGGAGAAAACGCCTCAGCCATCATTAACCCAATACCAAGAAGAATCAACCCTGCGCCTGCGTAACTTAGCGGCATCATTTGCAATGCATAACCAGCCAATAGCAGCGACATGAATCCTACGATACCAGGCAATCCGAAACCTGGATTATAGAATTCAAACAACAACCCATAAACCCCAAGTAACAATAAAATATAAGCAACGTTAGGGTTGGTAATAACACCAAGAAATTTATTTCGCCAATCAGGGTAGACATATTTCTTACCCAGCCCCTGGGTTAATAGCGTTACTTCTGCTTCGTTAACGTGCAGCGTACGACCATCTAACTTCTGCAGTAAGTCATCAACATTCTCTGCAATCAGGTCAATAACATTGGCCTCTAACGCATCCGTTGCAGTTAAGCTTGATGCCTTTCGTACGGCATCTTCAGCCCAATCAGCATTACGCTGGTGTAATTTCGCAAGCCCACGGATATATGCAACCGCATCATTCACTTGCTTTTTTTCCAACGTACTGAGGGACGAATCCTTTTTTTCATTACTCTGTGCCGGTAAGGAGGGAGCCCCGATCTGAATGGGCGTTGCTGCGCCCAAGTTCGTTGCCGGCGCCATCGCTGCAACATGACTAGCGTATAAAATATAGGTACCTGCACTTGCAGCCCTAGCACCTTTAGGGGATACGAATGTTACCACTGGAATGGGTGAGGCCAAGATGTGCTTTATGATAACCCGCATAGATGCAGACAACCCGCCTGGTGTATCAAGGCGTAAGATGAAGAGTGCTGCCTTTTGTTCTTCAGACGCTTGCAGGTTACTGACAATAAAGTCTGATGTAGAAGGGCTAATGGCACCATTAACATCAATGATCCACACTGATCTTGATGTTTGATTCGCTATCGCGAC
>MAAC01019413.1_pt1 | contig 28293 bp, 27 predicted proteins | sample 1115981 | NCBI WGS metagenome assembly MAAC01 (sample SAMN04961126, study PRJNA320927) | seawater metagenome | isolation source: sample BD02T64 sea water enriched with oil for 64 days | place: USA:Gulf of Mexico | collected 2013-07-27
CTGATCTTTTTGTGGGTCACGGCAAAACCTTCCCGTGCATCACATGGATGCGACGATACCCAAGCCAGCGGCGTTCCCTTGAAACCCGTTTGATGGCATCCGACAGCTCGGCATCATTGTCCCGGCGCGACAGATACCGCATCCATGATCGATCAATCTGCAACACATCACACGCCCGCCGTTGGCTCACACTGCGCTTCTTGCACAAATGAGCCACCGCTTGCCGATTCGCGTCAGGCGACTCCATGCCGCCATACTTCGAATTGTATTTGTAGAACCTCGCCGAGCAGATCCCGTACCGCCGACATACATCTGCGGTCTTCTCGCCAGCTTCCTGCTCTTTGATCATCGCAATGATCTGTTCATCCGTAAAACGTGCCTTCATTTGTCCGTCCTTTTGCGAGGGGGACTCTACACAAATTTGGAGGAGTTCTAGGGGCGCAGGTCAATCCGAACAGAGCCTGTTGCATCAATCCTTGCTGAGGCGCTCAACGGCTATGCTACAGGGTGGTTTCAGTCCCAATCCGAGGTTAAACAGTTTTTAGACTCCAAAAGTGCATACCCTAAGAGTTACAGGGGCACTGAGGTTAGGTTTGATCGCGTAAGGCAGTTTCTGGCGAACCTCTTATACGCAGGATACTTGGCAAGACCGGAACAACCAACTGCGTCATTTGAACCTTATTCAGATGCCTCCGATTTATTGCGAAGCGTTGTGCCCGTTGTTCGGCGGATCGCAGGGAATGTCATGGAGGCTGAAGGTACAGTCATTCCCTAGATTAAGTCTCACGACAGCTTCGAAGAGAGAGGCCTTTAGCTTTGCCCGCAGACTGTCAATTCGCTGACTCTATGCTTGCCGCACCGCCGCGAATGTCTCCTTCGACGGGCTGCATCGCAGCATAACGGAGGGTCGGTGAATGTCCGGAATGGGCCGTTCTAGCGTACCGTGCACAAGTTTGATTATTCTTTAGGCTACGACGCACGGCTCACACACATCGACATTAGAGTGAAACTGTAACCCTAATGGATAGGGCTGGATCCGCGTTTGCAACATTGCAGATTTACCGCAACATAAAAAAGATCTATGAAAGGGCTTTTGGGTCAGTTTGTGACGCAAAGGTCAATTTCGTCTGACGTATTACAGAAGATAAGTGGTGCACCCGAGAGGATTCGAACCTCTGACCCCCTGATTCGTAGTCAGGTACTCTATCCAGCTGAGCTACGGGTGCGCCGTTGGCCGGGGTTTAAGCTTATGTGGCGGGGGGCGCAAGAGAAAAAATACACTTTTTTGCATTTAAGGTGATCCGCTTTATCCATACACCGCCGAGCTTCGAGCGACGCATTAGGTATCAGGATCATTGGCTTGCTTTTGGAAGGTAAATAGCAAAACAGGTGCCACTTTCATCACTTTCGGCCAGCTCGAGCCGCCCGCCGTGACCTCGGATCAACTCGGCTGATATGGTTAAGCCTAGCCCTGTACCACCTTTGCGTACATTTCCCTGAAATGCCGTAAATAGGTTCTCACGTGCTTTGGGGGGGAGGCCGGGACCGGTGTCGCGAACATGTAAGCGCCACTCAACATCGTCTTCCGCTCCTCTAATTGTAACGCTGCCGGGCTCCCCTGTGGCTGCCACTGCCTGGCGTGCATTGCGCACGAGATTCGACAGTACTCGATGAAGCTGTTCTGAATCCGCGACAATCTTCATTGCAGGGGGGATGTCTTCTTTGATCTCTACCGGGCAGTCTGGTCCGGCTGCGAGGCGTTCACCTTCGATAACGTCTTGGACGAGAGGAGAGAGGGCGATCCGGTCAAGTTTTGGGGCGGGTTCTTCGGCTTTGCCAAAGGCAAGCGTGCTCTCGCAGAGGTTAACTGCGCGGGAAACGGAATTGATCAATTTTGGCGCAATCCGCTTTACCGTCGGATCTTCTGACCCTTCCATGCGATCTGCCATCAATTGTGTCACGGTCAGAATGTTGCGGAGGTCATGGCTGATTTTGGCAACAGCCCCGCCGAGTTGAGCAAGGCGTTCTTTTTGGCGTAGGGCACTGGTGATCTCGAATTGCATAGAGGCAAGCGCGTCCTCTGCTTCACGCAGCTCCTGCACGCGTGAATCTGGCATGATGACGGTGCGGGCATCTTCCGGGGCGCGAGCATAGGCTTGCATCACAGATACGACACGCTTGATCGGCATAACGATCATGCCGCGCACCGCTACAAAAAGCATCAATGCAGTGATCACGGAAATCACGGCTGACAGGAGTAGAATGTTCAGCCCGTAATCAATCATCGCCATACGTAGACTGCCGGTGTTCATGGTGACCTCGATCAACAGGCCGCCCTCGCGAACAGGCTGGCCTAGAATGGTGATCACCTTTGATCGGGTGTCCGTAAGTCTCTTTAAAGCATCCCATATCAATGTTGTTGCAGGGGCATCACGCAGATCAAACCGATCATCAACCATCGCGGGCATGGGGGAAGACAGAACCAACTGGCTGGAATCATTTCGACGCAGGACAACGTTATAAACGCCAGCAGAATCGAGAAGCTCGGCTTCGACTTCTGGGTCGATCATGTCATTGGCGAGAACGGCAAGAGCTGCAATTTGCGCGCGTTCCAATCGCAAAAGTAGATAGTCTTCGCGAAATCGTGCAATGGACGGGACGAAAATCATGACTTCAGCCAGCATCACGAAGATGACTGTCAGAATTAAAAAACGCCCGGAAAGTGTATTAAGTCCCATAATTACCTTGCCACTATGTTTAGGGGAGCCACTTTTGAACCGCCCTCACAATACGTTTAACCGTGTCAGATTCAAACAATCGGGGCGTATAGTAAACACCCGCGACACGTTTATTTATTTCCGCAATAGTCGGATAGGGAGCAACCATTGCTGCGACGGCCCCGATTTTTAAACCGTTTGCAATGACGAGTGCCCAAGTGCTGATCAGCTCTCCGGCTTGCGGACCCACGATGGATGCTCCGATAGGTTTGCCCTTCACGACCATCACTTTGATCAGGCCGCGTGCTTTGCCTTCCGTGATCAGCCGATCATTTCCTGAGAAATCAAAACGCAAAACCTCAAGCTTTGCGCCATACTTTTCGTGTGCTTGCGCTTCGGTCGGGCCGACCTGAGCCAACTCCGGATCGGTGTAAGTTGCCCATGGAATATGATTGGTTCGCGCCTTGGCAGGCATGAGGGTTAAGGCGGAACGAATAACGATTCCAGCGTGATAGCCCGCAACATGTGTGAATTGCAAAGGTGAGGCGACATCGCCGACCGCATAGACTTTGCGATTCTTTGTGCGCAATCCAGCATCAACTTTGACCAAACCACGACCCGTTTCAATCCCTGCGGTTTCAAGGTTCAATTTTTCAATATTCGGCTTGCGACCAACGGCCATAAGCAGGTGCGTTCCGTTAAAGATACGCCCATCTTTTGTTTCGATTTCAATCGCGCCTGACTTACCTCGGATTTTCGAGGCCAGCGCGTCTTCGGCGATTTCAATGCCTTCAGCTCGTAGGTTCTCCAAGACAATGGCGGCCAGTTCCGGATCGTCATTGCCCAGAGCCTTAGCGCCTTCAATCACAGTCACCTGACAGCCAAGGCGGTGATGTGCTTGCGCCATCTCCATGCCAATTGGGCCAGCACCGATGATCAGCAGATGATCCGGGCGCTCAAGTTGTTCAAAGATGGTTTCATTGGTGTCGTAAGGCACGTTTTCCAAGCCGGGAATCGGCGGGACAAGAGGGGAGGACCCAGTTGCGATCACAAAGCGACGCGCGGTGATTATTGTGTCACCTGCCTGGACTTCCTTCGGAGAAATAAAGCGTCCGTATTCTTGAATTACATTTACGCCTAATCCCTCAAACCTCTCAATAGAATCATGAGGTTCGATGGTTTTTATGACATTGGAAACATGCGCCTTTACGTCCGAAAAATCCACCTGTGGCACAGCTTTTGCCACGCCATATTTTTCACCCTCTTTTAGCGCATGTGCGGCTTTGCCAGCTGCGATTAGGGCTTTGGAGGGAACGCAGCCATAATTCAGGCAATCTCCGCCCATCTTGTGGCCTTCAAGCAGTACAACATCTGCGCCCATCTGGACGGCGCCAGCGGCAATCGACAAGCCACCAGAGCCGGCACCAATGATACAGAGGTCAGTTTTGATGTGTTTCATAACCCAGACCTTTTCGGCACTGTTTTTAACAGAATCGGTAAGGCAGCAAGTGCGCAGAGGCCCAAAATGGGTAGCAGGATGTGAGGTTCAATAATAATCGCAAGATCAGGGGTTTCGCCGCGATCAAAGACTTCGCCAAGTCCTGCTCCAACGGAGGTATAAACGATGCCACCAGGGATGATTCCCAAGAAGGTGGAAACCGCAAAGCGCCACAGAGAAACGCCGACGAGGGCAGGAATCAGGTTGGCGACAAAGAAGGGGACAGCGGGTACGAGGCGTATGAGGAACAGCATGGACCATTGATTTTCATCGATGCCGTCTTTGATTCTTTTCACAGCGCCGTCAGAGCCTTCCATCTTGGCGGCTAACTTTTCGCCCAAGCCCCATTTGGCGGCAAGGAAGATCACAATCGCACCGATGGTGGCGGCGCTAACGTTAAAAATCACACCAGGAAAAGCGCCAAACAAAAATCCGCCAGCCAATGTTATAATGGTTGCGCCGGGCAGAGAAAATCCAACAATTACAATATAGATAGCGATGAATGTCAGAACTGCTAAAAGGTAGTTGCTATCACGAAAGGTTGCGAGGGCTTCGCGGTTGTCGGCCAAGGTGTCAAAGCTTAGGTAATCGCGCAGGGTGAATGCACCCACCAACGCGACTATCAGAATCACCAGCAGGGGGAGCAGGCGTTTGGCACTGCTTTCAGCGATATTTTTAGACATTATGCCATCCGTGATTTTTACGTTGCATGTAACATGCGGTGTTCTTGTGCAAAGTGACAGGGGGTTCACGTGGGGTTGATCGGGGGTGATCGGAATGGGGCCAAAATACTGGTAAATTGGGTGAAGTTGTAATAGTTTAAAGTTTCTAACCCCCAATGTTGCAACTCTTTACAGAGGTTGCAGGGGGAAACTTGGCGATTTAAGTCATCGTTGCAGAAACTTCCCGGTTGAGAGCACAAAAGCTTGGCGCATGAATTGACTTCCCGTCGCAAGCCTCCTAAAGACCGGGTTCAGAGATTTTAAAGCTTTCGAATCTGTCTATAGATCTCGCAAGCTAATATGATGGAGACGCGCTATGAAACGCACATACCAACCTTCGAACCTCGTGCGCAAACGCCGCCACGGTTTCCGCGCACGCATGGCTACTAAAGCTGGCCGCAAAATCATCAACGCGCGCCGTGCTAAAGGCCGTGCTGAACTCAGCGCATAAGAACTTGGGCGAGCGGGACATCCCGATGACTGCGCCCAATGCTGAGACGAACGCTGCAACCGCCGGGGTGGAACCGCCCGCGGCGGTTTCTGCGTGCTTGACGGTACTGCAAAAGCGCCGCGACTTTTTGAAAGTGGCGCGTGCCAAACGCGCGGTTGCACCGGCGTTTATCTTACAGATGCGCAAACGTCAGATGGATGAATTCGATGGTATGCGCATTGGATATACGTGCTCCAAGAAAGTTGGGAACGCGGTTGCGCGTAACCGCGCCAAGCGACGTCTGCGCGAGATCGCACGCCTTGAGCTGCCCGAACTTGGTCAGAATGGTTGTGATTATGTGCTGATCGGGCGCGCCAAAGTGACAGCGGAACGTAACTTTGCCGAAATGCGCAATGATCTGCGCAAAGCCTTGCAGAAGGTCCATGCACCTCGTCCAGCATCGGACACGAAGGCATGAGCCCGCTGGCGTTCATCGTGTCGTTACCGGTGCGCGCCTACCGCCTATTGCTGTCGCCATGGGTCGGGCATGGATGCCGCTTTCAACCCACATGTTCAGCCTATGCAATGGAGGCCCTTGAAAAACATGGGGCATTCAAAGGCACTTGGCTGGCGGCCCGCCGGGTTTTTCGCTGCCATCCTTGGGGAAGTGAGGGCTATGACCCGGTTCCCGATAAGCACTGCAATCACGACTGAGCACGCTTGCAGCAAGGCGCGCCTTCCACTATTGCAGCGCCATGTATGATGAAGCTGATGATATCCACCCGCTGTTTTACGGCGCCCCCTCAACCACTGAGTTCAAGAAGCTACGCAAGCGCATAGTGCGTGCGACGCGTGAGGCAATTGAGCAATACGGGATGATTGAACCCGGCGCGCGCTGGCTTGTCTGCCTGTCCGGCGGCAAAGACAGCTATACCATGCTTGCGGTGCTGCATGAGCTGAAATGGCGTGGGCTTTTGCCGGTGGAACTATTGGCCTGCAATCTGGATCAGGGACAACCGGGCTTTCCGGCGACTGTTCTGCCAGAATTTCTCGAAAAAATGCAGGTTCCACATAAGGTTGTCTATGAGGATACCTATTCGATAGTGAAGGATAAGGTGCCTGCGGGGAAGACGTATTGTGCGCTGTGTTCGCGTTTGCGACGCGGTAATTTGTACCGTATTGCCCGTGAAGAGGGCTGCTCTGCGGTCGTATTGGGCCATCACCGCGATGATATTCTCGAGACCTTCTTTATGAACCTGTTTCATGGTGGACGTCTGGCGACGATGCCACCGAAGCTTGTGAATGAGGAAGGGGATTTGTTTGTATATCGTCCTTTGGCGCATGTTGCCGAGGCGGATTGCGAGAAGTTTTCAAGCGCGATGAATTACCCTGTGATTCCCTGCGATTTGTGCGGATCTCAGGATGGTTTGCAACGCCAACAGGTTAAACAAATCCTAGATGGCTGGGAAAAGAATAGCCCGGGCCGACGCCAGGTGATGTTCCGGTCGTTGATGAATGCACGGCCTTCGCATTTGTTAGACCCTGATTTGTTTGACTTTATAGGACTTGAGCGCCGGAAGATGGCGCAAGTGCCTACGACAGATGAAGTTGCAATTGACGAAAATGTGAAACAAATTCCTATGCTGCGTTAACCGATCTCTTAATCGCAGGCGCTAGGGTTCCTCTGACTTCTGGACACTTCCGGGGGGCTAATCAGGGCGGGCCAATGCGAACTTCAGGTAGAAATTTATTTTCCCGATTAAAATTTCTTGCCAGTCGTGGATTGGAAAACAACGTACGCCACTGGTTTATATTGTTGCCGGTAGTAATGTTGGCGATAAACCGAGCGTTTGGAGAGGGGGGGGTGATTGCGACGGCAATTATTGTCCCTGTTTTATACTTCACAATAATGAGTGGCGTAACGCCAAGTTTTGCTGGTGTGCCGCGGGATGCAACGACTGGATTGGTTCTGAAAGGAGGCTTTACACAGGTGCTATCGGAATGGGTTTCGATGGCATCAAGATCGGGCCATTCTACGGCCTGTGTATCGATTGAGCTGGACGAATTCAGTGCGTTGCGTGCGCGTCTCGGCGAGGCAACCAGTGACGAAGTGTTGCGACAGATCACGGCACGCATGTTGACTGTGCTACGCAGTACAGATGTTTTAGCGCGCAACGGTCGCGGTGGATTTCTGTTGGGGCTTTCCCCAATTCGCCGCGTTGACCTTGAGGCTATGATCCAGCTTTCGGCGCGCCTGCATGAAGCAATCGAAGAGCCTTTGGTGATCAACGATATGAACCTGCATTTTTCGGCCTGCACGGGGTTTTGTCTGCTGTCGCGTAGCCCGGAAAGTAGCTCGGAAGCGTTGATTAATGCAACCGAAGTGGCTTTACGCCACGCAAAACAGCAGGGGCCTGGATCTATTCGGGCCTTCACTCAGGACATGCAATCGGAGGTCATGCCCGACCCAGAGCTGCGTGCAAGGATTGAAAAAGCGTTATCTAATGGCGAGATTCGGCCTTGGTACCAGCCGCAAGTTTCAACAAACACGGGGAAGGTTACCGGGGTAGAAGCGCTTGCCCGTTGGATTCATCCTGAACGTGGTGTGGTTCCGCCATCCGATTTCTTGCCAATTATCGAGGCCTGTGGCCTTTCAGGTCGCTTGGGGGAAGCCATCATCTATCATGCTTTGACGGCTTTGAAATCACTAGATAACGTGGGTACGGTTATTCCCGTAATGGGGGTGAATTTTTCGGATGTGGAATTGCGCGACCCGCGCCTTGTGGAACGAATCCGCTGGGAGTTGGATCGTTTCGATCTTGCCCCACAACGCCTTGGTATTGAAATTCTCGAAAATGTTATAGCAGACCACGATAGTGATGTGATTTCCCGCAATATCAAAGGACTGTCTGATTTGGGGTGTTATATTGATCTTGATGATTTCGGCACTGGTCATGCCTCTATCTCAAGCATCCGTCGTTTTGCAGTTGGGCGCCTGAAGATAGATCGATCCTTCATCACGAAAGTCGATGAGGACCAACAGCAACAACGCATGATTTCGGCCATTCTAACCATGGCAGAGCAACTGCAACTTGAAACACTTGCTGAAGGAGTCGAAACACCGGGGGAACATGCAATGCTTGCGCAATTAGGCTGTGGTCACGTGCAGGGGTTTGGGGTGGCGCGGCCTATGGCGGTGGATGATCTGCCGGCTTGGATTGAACAACATGAAGCCAAGCTGGATGCGACTTTGCGCATTGGGCGTAAAATTGGATAAGCCGTTCACGGCCGACCTGTTGGCATGAAACTGCGCTAAAACAGCTTAAATCTACCGATACAGTGCTGAACCGGCGGGAAACCCCTTGACCTTTTGCCCCTAGGCTTGTTCAACCCGTTCAGAGTTTCAACAGGGAATACGGGCGGGATCGCATGGACGACCAGAACAAAAATCTTATTCTTGCAATCGCTTTGAGCGGGTTGGTCATGCTGTCTTGGACTTTCTTTTTTCCTCCAGAACAGCCGGAAATTACGGATCCGAACGCGACTGCAGTTACAACTTCGGTTGAATTGACCGGAAGTGGCAGTGTTAGTGCGCCTGAAATTCAAGCGACTGCGACCACTGAAACTGCCGCTGAGTTAGTGACGATTACGCCCCGTGTTGAAATCGCGACAACACGTTTGTCGGGCTCCCTGTCTTTGCGTGGCGGTCGCATCGATGACCTGCGACTGAATGATTATCGTGAGACACAGGCTGAAGGTTCCGACGTGGTAACGTTGCTGTCACCTGATGGAAGCGACGCGCCCTATTATGCCCAGCATGGCTGGTTGCCGCTTCAGGGTGGTGTACTGAAAACGGAAAACGTTCCCGGCCCCTCGACCATTTGGTCTGTGGAATCCGGTGAGGTCCTGACTCCAGAAACACCCGTGACCTTGATTTGGGACAATGGCATTGGTCAAGTCTTCCACCGCGCGATTTCAGTGGATGAGAACTATATGTTCACTATTCGCCAATCAGTGATCAACAATAGCGATACAACCGCGACATTGGCGCCTTATGGTCTGATTGCACGGCATGGTGAGCCACAGGATCTGAAAGGTTTCTTCATTCTGCACGAAGGCGCAATCCGCATGGCGGATGGTGTACGTGAAGAAACTGATTACGGCGATATGACTGACCTTAAAGTTATGGCCTCGGAAGCGTCACGCGCAAACCTAACTGAGGTGGCAAGCGACGGCTGGGTAGGCTTTACCGATCACTATTGGATGACAACGTTGATCCCAGGCACTGGCCAAGCGTTCACGGCGAAAGAACGTTATATTGATGGGCGTGAGATCTATATTACTGAAGCGCGGATGCCAACTATTTCTGTTGCCGCTGGCGCGGAGGGAATGGTTGAGACCCGTCTGTTCGCAGGTGCCAAAGAATGGGAAACCATTCGTGAATATGAGCGTGAAGGCGGCGTAACCGACTATATCGACAGCATCGACTGGGGCTGGTTCTTCTTCTTCACCAAGCCGATTTTCTGGTTGCTGCATACACTGAATGGCCTGATCGGCAACATGGGCTGGGCTATTATTGCGCTGACCCTCGTGATCAAGGCGATGGTCCTACCATTGGCTTATAAATCTTATGTTTCTATGGCGCGGATGAAAGAACTCCAGCCAGAGATGGAGAAGTTGAAAGAGCGCTGTGGCGATGACCGTCAAAAGCAACAACAGGAAATGATGAAGCTCTACAAAGAGAAGAAAGTGAACCCTGCCGCGGGCTGCCTTCCGATCTTGGTGCAGATTCCGATCTTCTTCTCACTGTATAAGGTGATCTTTGTGACGCTTGAGCTGCGTCATGCTGCGTGGGTGGGCTGGATTCGTGATCTGTCATCGCCTGATCCAAGTTCGATCCTGAATCTCTTTGGCTTGCTGCCTTTTGGCACGCCAAACCCGGAAAGCCTGATCGCGATTGTCTCTCTTGGTATTCTGCCGATCCTGCTGGGTATTTCCATGTGGATGCAACAAAAACTGAACCCAGCGCCGACTGATCCGACGCAACAGATGATTTTTGCTTGGATGCCATGGGTGTTTATGTTCATGCTGGGTCGGTTTGCATCTGGTCTGGTTTTGTATTGGATTGCGAACAATACGATCACCTTTATCCAGCAATATGCGATCATGCGTAGCCATGGGCATAAACCGGACATTTTCGGGAATATCAAATCCGGTCTTCGTAAGAAGGTTAAGACTGAAAAGTGATTGAGCTTTCCCATATCTGGCGCCATCCAATAAAGGCCCATGGGGCCGAGGCGCTGGATAAGGTGGCGCTATCAGTGAGCGCTTGCCTGCCGTTTGATCGGCATTGGGCAGTGGCGCATGAAACGTCAAAAGCTGATGGCTGCACTTGGGTCAGTTGCGCAAATTTCAGCCGCGGGGCGAAAGCTCCGGGGTTGATGGCCATTCGGGCGACGATGGATGAGGTAAGTGGTCTGTTGACCCTAACGCATCCTGATTTGGAGCCTTTGGTTTTTGATCCCAATACTCAAGGCGAGGCCCTTGTGGCTTGGACCCGCCCATTGATGCCTGAAAACCGTGCGCAATCGGTGCGGGTTATTTCGGTTCCCGGTGTTGGAATGACCGACAGCGACTTTCAGTCAGTGTCAATCTGCAATCACGCGTCAAACCGTGCGGTTGAGGAAAAGCTAGGGCAGGCTTTGGATATGCGACGTTGGCGCGGAAATCTTTGGTTGAACGGGCTTGAGGCTTGGGAAGAATTTGAATTGGTTGGCAAACGTGTAAAGATCGGCGAAGCTATCTTGCATGTGCGTGAACGGATTACACGCTGCAAAGCGACAATGGCCAACCCGGACACGGGCAAGGTGGATGCGCAGACATTGGATGCGCTGTCTTCAGGCTGGAATATACGCGAATTTGGCGTCTATGCTGTTATCGAGCAAGGCGGACAGATCGCAATTGATGATGTAGCAGAGGTGCTCTGATGGAAGTTAAGTTCCCACTGGCCGAAGAGCCCGACGATATCACGCGTGAAAAAGGTCGCATGTTATTTGCGGGTGAAACCACCTTTCTTAAAGGTGTTGTTGCCATGGATGGCATGCCGCCGGATGACCGCTTGGAAGTGTGTTTCGCAGGGCGTTCCAATGTTGGTAAATCCAGCCTGATCAATGCGCTGACGGGGCGTAAGGCGCTTGCGCGTGCGTCAAACACCCCTGGCCGCACCCAAGAAATCAACTATTTCTGTGCTGGCGAAGACAGTCATTATTTGGTCGATTTGCCTGGCTATGGTTTCGCCAATGCGCCGCTTCCCGTGGTTGAAAAATGGCAACGTTTGCTGAAACGCTATTTGTCTGGGCGCGCGACCCTGCGTCGCGCTTTTGTTCTTGTTGACACGCGCCATGGTGTGAAACCTGTCGATCATGAAATCATGTCATTGTTGGACCGGTCCGCGGTCGCGTTTCAGGTTGTGATGACCAAGATGGATAAAGTCAGCGAAGCAGATCGCCAGAAAAATCTAGACCAGACCCGCAAAGAATTGCAGAAGCACCCCGCCGCCTTCCCTGAGATCGTTATGACCAGTTCCGAAAAGGGTTTGGGGATTGAAGTTTTGCGCAGCATCATTGCGACGCTGACCTGATCTTGGCTGTTTAGCGGATCTATTTTACCAGGTAACACGATGAAGAAACAAGACGCTATGAACCAAGATTGGATCGCCACCGCCCGTACCTTGTCAAAGGCTTTGCCTTATTTGCAACGCTATGATGGGGCCGTTGTCGTGATTAAAATGGGCGGTCACGCGATGGGTGATGACGAAGCTATTGCGACTTTTGCCCGTGATGTGGTGCTGATGCAGCAAGTTGGCTTGAACCCGGTGATCGTGCATGGCGGTGGCCCGATGATCAACGAGATGTTGGCCAAACTTGATATTAAGTCTGAGTTTGTGAATGGTAAACGCGTGACGGATGAGGCCACGATTGAAGTGGTCGAGATGGTTCTATCTGGTCGTGTGAACAAGAAAATAACCCAAGCGATCAATGCCGAAGGTGGCCGCGCGGTTGGCCTGTCAGGCAAGGATGCGCATCTGATTACTTGCGATGTAACGGATCCTGCACTTGGCCTAGTTGGCACACCTGCCGAAGTTGATACCACTGTTCTACAGACCCTGTTTGATGCTGATACAATCCCTGTGATTGCACCACTTGGTGTGGGGCGCAATGGCGAGACGATGAACATCAATGGTGATACAGCTGCTGGTGCAATTGCTGCCGCTTTGGAAGCTGATCGTCTGCTGTTGCTGACAGATGTTGATGGTGTGCGTGATGCCTCGGGCGAGGTGGTGACCGAGTTGACCGTGGAACATATTCGCGAGATGACCGCTGATGGCGTGATCGCGGGCGGTATGATCCCGAAGACTGAAACCTGCCTTGACGCCATTGCGGGCGGTGTGCGTGCTGCGGTGATCCTTGATGGCCGCGCGCCCAATGCCTGCCTGCTAGAACTGTTCACTGATCACGGTGCCGGTTCGATTATTCGGGCGAGCACTTGAGCATCTGAACGAATAAGGTGACGTCTGTAAGCTTAGGCGCTTTCGGGTTGCACAATTGATGTCCGCACCGCGCTTACCTAGGAAGCATGGTGGGCCGATCCGCAATCGTCTGTCTTTAATTCACATGTCCTGTGAGACCCATAGGACAAGTGCATCTTCGGCGCTGACGGAAACACAACAGTGGCCCATAGAAGCGTCGTAGTAAACCGAATCGCCCGTGGTCAAACGGAGGGGGCGATAGTGTTCTGTGTGCAATTCAACGTCGCCTTCCAGAACATACATGAACTCTTCGCCTCGGTGGCGGACCCATTCAGCGAATTCGGATATATCGCGGGCGCGGATGCGGGATAGATAGGGCAGCATGGATTTGCTGGTGATCTCGGTGCAGAGAAGTTCGTGCTCATAGGTTTCAGTCTTGCGCACTTCGCCTTGGCCGTGGCGGGTGACATCCCGACGGCCCGCGATTTCGGGTGAACGGCTTTGCACAAACAGCTGTGGCGTCTGCAAATCAAGGGCTTCGGTCAGGCGGCGGATGATGTCAAAACCCGCGCGTGTCTGGTTGTTTTCGATCTTGGACAGGGTGGAGCGACCAATACCCGCACGTTTTGCTGTTTCCTCAAGGGTCCAGCCACGCGTGCGCCGTGTTTCGCGGATCAGGCGGGCAAGGCCGGCACTGTCTTGGGCAATTTCGACGGCGTCTGCACCGCGTAGGGGCTGGATGTCTTCCATTTCGGCCATAGTATCGTCCTGTCTTCATATTTTCGCGTCAGCTAGAGCAATACCGAATGAGGTATTGATTTGCACTGTAAATGAGTCTAATCAGAAAAAGTTCCTTAAGGGGAATTTTTTTCCCTTATAGGGGAATTTGCAAAAATCACAGTGCCGGAGCCAATCCGCACAGCCTGGGAGTAACCAATATGACCGAACCGCGCCGCACCCCGCTTTATGATCTTCATGTTGAACTGGGCGGAAAAATGGTTGATTTTGCTGGCTGGGAAATGCCTGTGCAATATCCACTGGGCATCATGGGGGAGCACAATCAGTGCCGCGAGAAAGCCGCGATCTTTGACGTATCCCACATGGCACAAGTTGAATTGCACGGCGAAGGCGCGGCTGAGAAGCTCGAAGCGCTTTGCCCACAAGCCTTCACCACGTTGAAGCCTGGCAAATCCCGTTATGGTTTCTTCACCAACGACGCAGGCGGTATCATGGATGACCTGATCGTTTCCAATGCGGGTGATTACATCTATCTGGTTGTGAACGCGTCTATGCGTGACCAAGACATTCCACATATGCGTGCAAATCTTGACGGTATTGAAGTGCGCGAAATTACCGATCGTGCGTTGATCGCTGTGCAGGGCCCAAAAGCCGAAGCTGTTGTGTCTGCGCATTGCCCTGCTGCTGCAGAGCTGACCTTCATGGCGACAACAATTGCTGATATTGATGGCGTTTCGTGTCGCATCTCACGTTTGGGATATACCGGCGAAGATGGTTATGAAATTTCGATCCCAGAAGGCGATGCCGAACGTTTGACCCGCCTGTTCTTGGAGCATGAAGATTGTGATGTTTCCGGGCTTGGTGCCCGTGACAGTCTGCGTCTGGAAGCTGGTCTTTGCCTGTATGGCAATGACATCGACGGTGAAACTTCACCGGTTGAGGGCAGTCTAACTTGGGCGATGCAGAAACGTCGCAAAGAAGAAGGCGGCTTTCCCGGTGCGGAACGTATTCAGCGTGAACTGGCGGAAGGTGCGGCAAAAGCATTGGTTGGGATCAAACCTGTCGGCCGTGCGCCTGCGCGCCAAGGCGTTGAAATTCAAAGCGCTGATGGCAGCACTATCGGTAAGATCACCTCTGGTGGTTTTGGTCCAACAGTTGGCGGCCCCGTTGCAATGGGTTACGTCACAGCTGGGCACCAAGAGCCGGGTGAAAAAGTAAATCTGATCATTCGCGGGAAAACTCAGCCCGCAGAGATTGTCAAACTGCCGTTTGTGCAGCAAAACTATAAGCGCTGACAGCGTTAACATCGGGAGATAAATAAGATGTCCACCTACTATTCAGAAGACCACGAATGGATTGCCGTAGAAGGCGATATTGCAACGATCGGTATTACAGCACACGCTGCCGAGCAACTTGGTGAAGTTGTATTCGTTGAACAGAAAGAGGCCGATGACGAGTTCGAAAAGGGCGACGAAATCGGTGTGATCGAATCTGTGAAAGCGGCGTCCGAGATCTATGCACCTGTTGATGGCACCATTGTCGAAGCCAACGAAATGCTGGATGGCAACCCTGCGGCGCTGAACGACAGCCCAGAAGGCGACGCTTGGATCTATAAGGTTAAAATGTCTGACCTGTCACAGGTCGACGACCTGATGTCAGAAGCCGATTATAAATCTTTTATTGGCTAATTCTTTCAAAGAACATCTGTCTGGCTGCCTGATCGTGGCCAGACCAATTGCTGTGCACTGGACCATCGGAGACCCAACATGTCTTTTAAGCTGACCGACTACGAAGCCTATGACTTCGCCAATCGCCGCCATATTGGGCCAAGCCCGCGTGAAATGGCCGATATGTTGAAAGTGATCGGGTATAAAACCCTTGATGAGCTGATCAACGATACGGTTCCGCCAGCGATCCGCCAGACCGAAGCCCTCGAGTGGGGTGATGCGTTGTCTGAGCGTGATGCACTGCATCACATGAAGAAAATCGCGAAGAAAAACAAAGTTCTGACCTCTCTGATTGGACAAGGGTATCACGGTACAACCACGCCAGCACCGATCCTGCGTAACATTCTAGAAAATCCTGCTTGGTATACGGCCTATACGCCTTACCAGCCCGAAATCTCCCAAGGTCGCCTTGAAGCCCTGTTGAACTTCCAGACCATGGTGTCTGATTTTACCGGCCTCGAAATTTCAAACGCTTCCCTGCTGGACGAGGCCACCGCCGCCGCAGAAGCCATGGCGATGGCTAAGCGTTCAAGCAAATCCAAATCGAATGCATCCGCCTTCTTTGTGGATAAAAATTGTCACCCACAGACAATCGCTGTGATCAAAACCCGTGCGGAACCGCTGGGAATTGACGTGACTGTTGCGGATCCTGCGGATCTGGAAGCGGGCGCTGTTTTCGGTGCAATCTTCCAATACCCTGGCACCCACGGCCATGTGCGTGATTTTACCGACCAAATCGCAGCATTGCACGAACATAAATCCATCGCGATTGTTGCCGCCGATATTCTGGCCTTGGCCCTGCTGAAATCTCCAGGTGAGATGGGTGCAGATATCGCCATTGGTTCCACGCAACGCTTTGGTGTACCAATGGGTTACGGCGGGCCACACGCCGCTTATATGGCGACCACTGACAAGCTGAAACGTTCCATGCCAGGCCGTATCATCGGTGTGTCTGTTGACAGTCGCGGCAACAAGGCCATGCGTCTGTCGCTGCAAACACGTGAACAACACATCCGTCGCGAAAAAGCGAATTCTAACGTTTGTACCGCACAAGCTCTGTTGGCAGTTATTGCCTCTATGTATGCTGTTTATCACGGCCCAGATGGCATCAAAGCGATTGCGCAATCTGTGCACCGTAAGACATCCCGTATGGCAAAAGGTCTGGAAGAAGCAGGCTTTAACGTGGCGCCGGAAGTGTTCTTTGACACAATCACTGTAGAGGTTGGTTCTCTGCAAGGTGTTGTCATGGATGCGGCAGTTGCGAACGGCGTGAATCTTCGTAAAGTCGGTGAAGACCGTGTAGGCATTTCCCTTGATGAACAGACCCGTCCTGAAACCATCGAGGCCGTTTGGCGTGCCTTTGGCATCAACAAAAAGGACGACAGCAAAGCTAACCGTGAATACCGTCTGCCTGATGCGATGCTGCGTGAAAGTACATATCTGACCCACCCGATCTTCCATATGAACCGGGCTGAAGCAGAGATCACACGTTACATGCGTCGCCTTGCAGACCGTGACCTTGCGCTTGACCGTGCGATGATCCCGCTTGGGTCTTGCACAATGAAGCTGAACGCGACCATCGAAATGATCCCGGTGACTTGGCCCGAATTTGGTGATCTGCACCCATTTGTGCCGGCAGATCAAGCGCTTGGCTATTCCGAGATGATTGCTGATCTGAACGACAAACTGTGCCAGATCACGGGTTATGACGCGATTTCACAGCAACCCAATTCTGGGGCGCAAGGCGAATATGCGGGTCTTCTGACCATTCGTGGCTACCACAAGGCTAATGGCCAAGGTGCACGTAATGTCTGCCTTATTCCAACCTCTGCCCATGGTACAAACCCAGCTTCCGCTCAAATGGTTGGCTGGAAAGTTGTACCTGTTAAGGTTGATGACAAGGGTAACATTGATGTTGCTGACTTCCGCGCCAAAGCGGAAAAGCACAGCGAAGACCTCGCGGCTTGTATGATCACATACCCATCAACCCATGGTGTATTTGAGAAAACTGTACAAGAGATCTGCCAGATCACCCATGATCACGGTGGACAGGTTTACATCGATGGCGCGAATATGAACGCTATGGTTGGTCTTGCACGCCCTGGCGATGTTGGCGGTGACGTAAGCCACCTTAACCTGCACAAAACCTTCTGCATTCCGCACGGTGGTGGTGGCCCCGGCATGGGTCCGATTGGTGTCAAAGAACACCTGATCGCGCATCTTCCTGGTCACCCTGAATATGCGGGCGCTGTTGGTCCGGTTTCTGCGGCACCGTTTGGGTCTCCTTCGATCCTGCCGGTGTCTTGGGCCTATCTGCTGCTGATGGGTGGCGCAGGCCTGACCCAAGCGACCAAGGTTGCAATTCTGAATGCGAACTATATCGCGGCCAGCCTGAAAGGTGACTATGACATCCTTTATTCCGCTGAAAACGGTCGTGTGGCGCATGAGTGCATCCTTGATACCCGTCCGCTTGATGAAAGCGCGCATGTAACGGTGGATGATATCGCTAAGCGTTTGATCGATAATGGTTTTCACGCGCCAACCATGTCCTGGCCTGTTGCTGGTACGCTGATGGTTGAGCCAACCGAATCTGAACCAAAGGCCGAGATCGACCGCTTCATTACTGCGATGAAAGATATTCGAAACGAGGTGCGTGACATTGAGGATGGCAAAATTGACGCGGATAACAACCCGCTGAAAAACGCGCCACACACGGTTGAAGATCTGGTGGGGGACTGGGACCGTCCATACTCCCGCGAACAGGCCTGCTTCCCAGCCGGTGCGTTCCGTGTTGATAAATACTGGTCGCCCGTGAACCGTGTCGACAACGTTTTTGGTGACAGAAACCTGATCTGTACATGCCCTCCAATGGAGGCCTATGAAGACGAGTAATTGTCCTCGTAACTTGAATTAAAAAAGGCGGCCATGGGCCGCCTTTTTTGTTTAATACCGTAAGGAAAAGATTAGTTTTCCAGATCAGGGTTCGGCAGGATCAGGTTTAGAACCAGCCCTGCAATGCCAGAAAGCCCAATACCTGCAAGGGTGAAACCCTCACCAAAGCTGATGGTCAAGCCACCAAGGCCGACCACTAGAACCGTGGAAACGATGACCATATTGCGGGCTTCTGATAATGCCTCGCCCAGTCGGGTCAGCACAGACAGGCCAACCACAGTGACCATGCCAAACAGCAAGATCATAATGCCGCCCATCACAGGCATGGGGATGGTCGCAAGCGCACCGCCGAGCTTGCCCACGAAGGACAGAACAATTGCAAAAATCGCAGCCCAAGTCATGATCGCAGGGTTGAACGCACGTGTCAGGGTGACGGCGCCGGTGACCTCTGAGTAGGTGGTGTTGGGTGGTCCGCCTAGAAAACCAGCCGCCATAGTGGCTAGACCGTCGCCAAGCATGGTGTTCTCGATGCCCGGATCTTTCATGTAGTCTTTTTTGGTCACGGTGCCGATCGCAAGGATGTCGCCGAAGTGCTCAATTGCGGGGGCAATGGCGACGGGCAAAATAAACAGGATCGCCGCGATGTTGAATTCTGGCGTGATAAAATCGGGGATAGCGAACCAAGGCGCCTCCGTGAAGGCAGCCCCATTGATCAGGCTTTCGCCAGTGACCATACCGATGATGATGGCTGCGATGTAACCGGCTGCAACGCCAGCCATAATTGGCACAACGCGCATGATGCCGCGTCCCAAAATCGCTGTCATCATTGTGGTACCAAGGGCAATTGCCGCAAGGATCAGTGCGATATATTTGGGCATGATCTGCGTATCACCAGCAAGGCCCGTGGCCATGTTCACAGCGACCGGGGCCAGCGACAGGCCGATGATCATGATCACAGGGCCAACGACGACTGGCGGCAAGAGCTTGTGCAAGAACCCGCTTCCGAAGATGCGGATTGCAAAGCTAAGCGCGACATACAACAGACCCGCAGCCGCAAGGCCGCCGGTGGTGGCCGCAAGACCCCAAGTCTGGGTCGCGTAGCCAATTGGCGCGATAAAGGCGAAGGAGGAGGCTAGGAAAACCGGCACTTTACCTCTGGTCACGACCTGAAAGATTAAGGTGCCAATACCGGCGGTGAACAGGGCAACGCTGGGGTTTAGGCCGGTCAGCAGCGGCACGAGAACCAGGGCGCCAAAGGCAACAAATAGCATTTGCGCGCCAATCAGAGCTTGGCCGGGGCCAAATTTATAGTCAGTATTTTGGGAGGGAGTCATTTTTCTCATCCTTCTGGGGCTTGGAGGCCCGATCTTCAAATTCGGTCCTTACTGAAGGATTTACCAAGTGGTTTCCAGAAGGGTTTTTCTATTGATCTATATTTTTAGGCGCTGCATTTGATTTGGACGGATCGTAGGCTTTTGACGGGGCCAAAACGTGTTATAGAGCGGCGAAACCTCTTTAAGGAATGACCATGTCTGACGTCTGTGAAATTTGTTCGGGTGCCGCCCCTCTGACCACCCATAGCATGGCGCCGCGCGACGCTGCGGTCGAGCTGTGCGAGACCTGTTTTGCAGGCGTTAAAGGCCCGGTATCTGACGCGCCACATTGGCAATGCCTGAACGAAGCAATCTGGTCGGAAACTGAGGCGGTTAAGGTTCTGTCCTATCGCCTATTGTTTGGCCTGAAATCAGAAGCTTGGGCGCGGGATCTGTTGGATATCGCCTATCTTGAACCCGATGTTCTGGCTTGGGCTGAAGCGGATTTGCCAGATGAAGATGCAATCATTCATCGTGACAGCAACGGCGTGATTTTGACCGCAGGCGATTCAATTGTTCTGATCAAAGACCTCCCCGTAAAAGGCGCGGGATTTACCGCAAAACGCGGAACACCCGTGCGCAATATTTCCCTGTCTCCTGACAATGAAACCCACATTGAAGGTCGCGTGAATGGCCAGCAGATTGTGATCTTGACGCAGTTCGTTAAGAAAAGCAGCTAATCCCGCCTTTAGGCCCCGTTAAAATTCCATTGGGATGGTGACGGGGCCGTCATTAAGTAGGCGCAGTTTCATATCGGCACCAAACTTCCCGGTCTGCACATTGATCCCCTCTGCCCGCATTCGGGTAATGAAATATTCATACAACCTTTTGCCTTCATCTGGGCTGGCCGCAGTGGAAAATCCCGGGCGATTGCCGCGTGATGTATCTGCGGCCAAGGTGAATTGACTGACGATCAACGCCGCGCCACCTGTATCAACAAGTGAACGGTTCATCCGACCCTCGTCATCGCGAAAAATCCGTAGCTTTGCAATTTTTGTGGCTAGCTTATCAGCGTTTACTTCGGCATCACCCTGCATGGCACAGACCAATATCAGAACACCCGCTTCAATCTCTCCGATTAGGGCGCCGTCCACATGAACGCTGGCCTCAGAGACCCGTTGAACAACTGCTTTCATGACGTTTCCTTATTGGTTTTGCGCGATCAGATAGCCAATTCCACCGGCGACAATCAACCCTGCCAATACCGCAAAGGTGATCTTCCACACAGACCAAGGCCGTTCGCCCTGCACGCGGCCAGTTTGGCCGTTCACCACGAAACGATAGGTCTTTCCGCGGTATTTATAGGCCGCCATCCAGACCGGTAGCAGGATGTGCTTGAACGTCACGTCGCTAACGTTGGTGTCCACAGAGCTGATACGCTGACGATCACCGCCGATGTCAAATTTGATGTCGCGGCGAATGATCTGATCCATCAGATTGCGCGCTTCGCTGTAGCCATCAGCGAGTTCAACCACATAGCCTTCAGAATTAAAACCTGCGAGGTATTCTGGGCGGTAGGGTTCGAGTTGGGACAAGTCCCAGGGCGCAAGCGCGTCGGTATATTTCTTTGGAAGGCTGCGACTGGCCAGAACCAGAACGTCGTCAAAGAAGCGAGCTACACGTCCCGAGACGCGGCGCCAACGAATTTTTTGCACGCGTCGGGTCTGGCTTTTTCCGTTCACGGTGACGGATTTAGTCTCATAGTAAATCGTTCCACGCTGGCCACTATAGCTAGATTTTGTATCAGCGTCATAGGTCCAGTAAGGAACGTAAATACCGTTCATTTTCCGCCCCTTACGAGCGTATTCTTGCAAGCCAGCCGGTGCGAACCAAAGCTTGCCAAGCCAAGCGTTCATTTCCTTATGGGCGGCCCGTTCTTCAAGGGCGAAGGGTAGGGCCGCTTTAGGCTTGATCTGGCGTGACGCGCCGGTGTCGGTGACGACGGGAGTGGCACAGAAGGGACATTCTTCCGCATGACTTTGGTCAGCGAAGACCACCTGGGCGCCGCAATTTGTGCAGGAAGAGGTCCGAATTTCTTCGGTTTCTGCCTCGGGCAGGCGCGCCTCCAAGGCTGCGCGAAAATCAAGTTCGCGGATTGCTTCGGAAGGGCTGATGTCGCCGTGGCCTTCAAGGTGTTCTTGATTGCCACAATGGTCACAATTTAGCAGGCCCGCAGCGGGATCGAAACGAAGGTCAGATCCGCAGGTGTCACAGGGGAAGCGATGGGGTTCAGATGTGTCAGGCATATTTAATGATATCGATGCAGTATGTTCGGAACCATTGTACGCAAAGCATTATCTTTATGCGCAGATGATGCCACGTGTGAAATGCGCCCTCTGACATGAAGATCAGAGGGCATAGCTATTTTAGCTGCCTGGCGGTGGGGGCGGTGGCAAGATGGTAAAGAGTTGAGCAAGTTCTGTGATTGCACCGGCATTTAGCCAACCGTCTTGGCCTGCAGTCCAGACCAAGCTGTCACGTGTCAGGCCACCGTTCACGGCCATTTTGCCCATAGCTGCGCGGGAATATGGTCCGTTGGTGGTGCCACCTGATGTGATGTGCCAAAGCTTTTCAACCGGCGGTGGGGGCGCGGCTGCTGGTGTAGCCCCCCAAGGGCCAGCTTGTTGCGTCATCGCTGTGTTCATTTGCTGGGCCATCGCCATGCCCATTCCCATCCCAAGGCCCGCGCCCATGCTACCATCACCGCTAGGGTTATTGGCGGCTGCAGTCATAGCTTCGGCTGCGGAAAACTGAGTGTATTTACCCAGATCCCCAGCAACACCCATAGATGTACGTTTATCAAGCACGGCTTCAACTGCCGGTGGTAGAGAGATATTTTCGATGTAAAGTTCAGGGATCGACAACCCATAACTATCAACGGTGCCAGAGATCTCTGTTGCAATCAGTTTGCCCAGATCAGCGGTATTGGCCGCCATATCAAGTACTGGAATGCCAGACCCTGCAACAACGCGGGAAAATTCCTGCACAATGACATTACGGATTTGGAAGCTTATTTCATCCATGGTGAATTCGCCGTCAGTACCGGTGATCTCGGTCAGGAAACGGCCTGCATCTTTGATGCGTACAGAATAGGTGCCAAAAGCGCGGATGCGGGTTGGGCCGAACTCAGGATCGCGCAGCATCAATGGGTTTTTAGTGCCCCACTTCAGATTGTTGAACCGGGTTGTATTGATGAAATAGATTTCAGATTTGAAAGGGCTTTCAAAACCGTGATCCCAATGCTGAAGCGACGTCATGATCGGCATGTTGTTGGTTTCAAGCATATACATGCCTGGTGTAAACACATCCGCCAGTTGGCCCTCATGTACGAAAACGGCGGCCTGCCCTTCGCGCACAGTCAGCTTTGCACCGTATTTGATTTCGTGACCTTCCCGTTCAAAGCGCCAAACCATGGTGTCGTGGGTGTCATCTGTCCATTCGATAACGTCGATAAATTGTCCAGTGAGAAAATCTAAGATTCCGATTGTATTTTCCTTTGCTTAAATGCGGGCGTCCGGATTTAGGCCGGATACAATATTTTCGACGATGGGACGGGCTTGTGCGGCTGACATACCGGGGCGCAAACGTGGGTCATAGAGAACGCGCAAAAGCAATTCATCATGACGGGTCAGCAGCCCGAATTCTTCGTCGTCGTTAAAAATAGAAGGGCGGGCATCGGGGCTGTCATTGGGTAGGCCGAGGCCCTGTGCCAGTTCTTCATGGAAACAGGAGAGACGTGTCAGATCAGGATGTTCCGCGCGTACAACGGCAACGGCACGGGTGAATACACCGGAATGATCTGGATCCCAAGCAAACATCTGACATTGTTTGTGGCGGGGCAGGCGTAGAATTGTGGCGATATCCTGTGCCGGCAGATCCGGTAGAATGCGGCGTAATTGTACATGCCAGTTTCTACGCTCGTGTTCATTCAACACCAAAACGTGGAAGTTTGGGTTGTCAGCAGAGACTGAGATAGGATGCTTGCTGGCATTGCTCAATTGGCGCGCGAATCCGCTGATATTGGCCAAATCACGCTGTTTTTGAGCTTCCAACACGTCTTGCCCAAAATATAAACCGAATCGCACAGGAGCAATCCAGCGGCGCAAAGGGGCCGGTGCCCGACGCATCCGCCCTGTTGGGGAGTTGGTTTCGTTGAACAGTGCGATTGCCATAAAGTTCTCAACCAAATCGTCGCGATTGAAGTGTGCATCAGAGGGAACTGTATCACGACGCATCCGTCCAGAGGCTAAACTGGCCTGCTCGGTCTGGGCAAGATGTTGTGTCATTGCAAGGCTTTGCGGCGGGGGGGCAGTCCGCGCCCTAGGCGTGGCGAAATCCGCATTGAACCGGTTCTTCTGCACTTCTGTTCCAGGTATTGTTGCCGGGGTGCAACCCGCGATAAAGGTCAGGGCAGCGCCCACGAAAGATAAAGCAAAATTCCTGTTCCGCATGTACGCTCCCTTGTGATGCCCTATGAAGGCAGACTTGTTGAGGCTGTATCGCCGGTACTATCGCCACGAGCTTTCGCTGAGGCAAGTGTATCTTTCAGTTCGCTTTCCATCTTTCTCAGCGCCATTTCGGCGGTGGCGCGACGGGCTTTGCCCTCATCTGCTATTTGCAAACTGTCATTGATAGTGGCTATTAGCGAATCATTAGCAGACTTTACGGCCTCGATGTCAAAAACGCTACGTTCCATTTCGTCGCGGACTTTCCGGTTTGCAATGCGCAGGTTGTCAGCATTCGCCGTCAGTAGCTCATTGGTCAGGTCGGTGGCTTCACGCACTGCATCCGCCGCTTCGGAGGAACGTTGGATGGTCACAGCCTGTGCCAACTGGGTTTTCCACAGTGGTAAGGTGTTGACCATAGTGGAGTTGATTTTGGTCACGAGGGATTTGTCATTTTCCTGCACTAGGCGGATGGATGGCAGGGATTGCATGGTCACTTGGCGGGTTAATTTCAGGTCATGCACCCGACGTTCCAAATCATCACGTGCCGCACGTAAATCGCGCAATTCTTGGGCTTCCATGACTTGTTGATCTTCTGGTGCAGCCTCAACGGCGGCGGCTTTTGCAGGGATAATATCCTCATCCAAGACGCGCAGCTTTTCTTCGCCCGCCGCAATGTACAGCGCGAGTTCGTCATAAAACGCAAGGGTCTTATCATAGAGCTGATCAAGTGACTTGATGTCTTTTAGCAGCGTGTGTTCGTGGTCCAGTAAGTTGTCAGTGATGTTATCAATCTGGGTTTGGACGGTTTCAAAACGCGCCATAAATTTGGCCAAAGGCGCGGCTTTGCCTGTTAGTTTTTCCCACCAAGACCGCTTGCGACGCACATCCAATTCAGAGATCGAAAAACCGCGGATGCTGGATACGATGTCACGCAGGCTGTCACCGGCTGGGCCAACGTCTTTGTTGCGTACGCCGGCCAGCATTGCTTCGCTGATGACCTGAAGTTCGGCTTGGGCACCAGAACCGAAGCTTACGATGGACCCCGTGTCTGCCATGTCGATTTCATCAATGCGCTTGCTGATTTCAGCGGCAATAGGGGCGTTCGCCTCTGCCAAGGGCACAACTGCGGTGGAGGGTTCGGCAAGCGTGATAGCTGAGACTTCGGAGATCTCAGCGGTATGGGCATCGGCTTTTTTCTGAGCAGTGATATTCATGAAACTATTTCCTCATATAATATAGAAAGTATGATGGTTTAGCTGGCCGCGTCGCGTGCAAGACGTTCACGCAGCACTTCGATTTCGACGTCTAGATTATCCTGCCCATCTTCCAGAAGCTTTTCAGTTCTTGTGGCGAAGCCGCTTTCCAAGTCATCCAGAAGGGCTTCGTATTTATTGCGCGCTTGTGCGTTGGAGCTACGGGTTGCGATGGCAACATATTGTACCGTCGCCTCGCTTGCGCCTTTTAGATATACGCCGAGATATTTGCGGGCGGCAGTTAGATCGCGTGGATCTTCCTCAACCGTGCGAAACATATTGCGGGCCGTAACGGCGAAACGTTCAACCCGTGTTGTCAGCGTCCGGTCTCCGGCACGTGAAATGGCATCGCGCATGGCCTCCAGATGTGCTTCGCCGCTTTCAATGGCGCGGGCCACACGATCTGCTTGGAAGCGATCCATACCTTCCATGCCCTTGTCAGCGAGGGGATCGGGTCCAAAGGTGATAAAGTGACAGGCGGCGGCAACAATACCCAAGGCAACGGGGCCAAGGAAGCCGCCCATACCCGTGAACGCCGCAAGAAAAACGCCAATACCTGTCAGAGCAGAGCCGATCATTTTTCGGGGTAATGCCGGACGGCGGGCAACTTGACGGGCGTCATATTCGGCCTCCGCGCGCAGACCTTCGCGGGTTAACCAAGCCGCCAAGATTAGCAAACCAAAGGCTGCGACCGTCAATGTCAGCAGCAGGGGTTCACGCCCGAATGCCTTAAAGGCCAATGGCACAGGTGCAAGGAACAACAGGCGTGCCCGAAACCGATCGCCCAATGCGGCCTTTGCAAGTTTATGAGAAGGTGCAATCGGGGTGGCCGAAGATTCATGCGTGGCTTGCGGACTGTAGTCGCCACCAAAACGTTTCGCCATTATGCTGCCCCCTTAAAGGTCGCATAAATGATCAGCGCCATAAGCAGCCAAAATCCAAGGTTCTTAACCCCGCGTCCACCCATATCAACATTTCCCCAGTGATGAATTTGGTCTTCCGTATTTTATATAAGGCATCTGTCGCGTTCAAACTAGATCCAGCACCAGGGGGAATTAATGGCTGGAATTACCCCTAGCGTCACGTTCATAGCTGAGCTTGCGTTGGTAACCGGATTGGATGATCTCGACTGCAAATAATACGATCACTGCGAAATAGAAGGTGGATTTGCTCATCGGGATGATTTCGTGGCCAAAAACCTTCAAGGCGAGGCTGTCGTCATGCATCGCATGTGCGGCGGCCGGGCCAGCTTCCCCCAGAAGAACGACACCGACGATGAGTAAGATAAACAGGCCCAAGACTTCGTACATGCGGTTCTTTTCAAGGAACGTCGTCACACCATCCGCCAGCAGCAGCATCGCAAGACCTGAGATCAAGATCGCGGCGGCAAGGATTGGGAAGACATCGGTAATGGCAAGGGCAGACAGGATCGAGTCAAAGCTGAAAATCAGGTTCATAAATACGATCAACAGCACCACCTGCGCCGCAGATTTCCCTGATTTGTCGCCAACAGCCGCACCAAGGTGGCTGATGGACAACATATGAGAGATCTCTTTGACCGCCGTGTACATGATGAAGATGCCGCCCACGATGAAGACCACCGTTGCGAAGTTTACCCCCCCTTCAAGCACGCCAGGTATGTCGAAAATGTGGAAAGGGGCGGAAAGTGCACCAATCAGGCGGATCATAACGAACAGCAGAACAACACGCAGGGCCACGGCGATGATAATGCCCCAGAAACGTACAGATTTCTGATATTTCTTCGGTGCGCGCTGGCTCTCGATGGAGATATACAGAAGGTTGTCGAACCCCAGAACGGCCTGCAAAAAGCAAAGCATCAATAGGTTGCCAAGGTTTTCAAAAGTCAAAAGTTCGGTCATTGGGACGCTCCGAAATACTGAAAAAAGTTGGGTGTTTTTGCGTGTAATATGCGGTTTTGTAAATGGGGAGTGTCTTGGCGCGACTGTATTCCCCTCAAATTGAGGGTTTAGGGTCGCGCCAAAGAGTTATCTTATTTCTGGCGGGGTTTGCCGCGTGATGCTGGTTTGGCACCAAATTTCCCGCTCGGTTTACCTGTTGGTTTTCCGGCTGGTTTGGGTCCCGGCTTACCGCCAAAGCCCGATCCGGGACGCTTGCCTGCGGGGCCGCTTGATTTACCACGCGGTTTGCGGCTTGTGTCTTCGGGCTTATCGGCCCAAAAATCGGCTTGGGCTTTGCGGCCATTACGCGGCCAAGGTTTGGAATCCGGTTTTGTACCGGCGTTCTGACTTGGCTTACGTCGACGGGTGACTGTGGGTTTTGCTTCATCTACACCATCGAGGCCAAGCTGGTCGCGGACCACCCGTGATTTCAGTTCTTCCACATCACCAGATTTTAAATCGCCCAGTTGAAACGGCCCGTAGCTGATCCGCATCAAGCGGTTCACTTCCAAACCGATTTCTGTCATCGCTCGACGAATTTCGCGGTTTTTACCCTCGCGGATCCCAACAGTCAGCCAAGCATTAGCGCCCTGTTGACGATCAAGTGTTACCTGCATTGGCTGGAATTTTTCACCCTCAATCCGGATACCTTTGCGCAGAGGTTCAAAGTGTTCGTCTTTTGGACGACCATTCACCCGCACACGATACCGGCGCAGCCAACCTGTTGATGGCAGTTCCATCTGACGTTTCAATGCGCCATCATTGGTCAGCAGCAACAGACCTTCGGAATTGATGTCCAAGCGTCCGACGCTCATCACGCGTGGCAGTCCTTCGGGCAGGTTATCAAAAACCGTATCGCGACCTTTTTCATCACGCGCCGATGTCACCAGCCCTGTGGGCTTGTGATACAGCCAAACTCTTGGCGCATCTGGTTCGGCCAGATCCTGACCCTTCACGGTGATCTTGTCTTTCGCGGTGACGTTCAGGGCGGGGCTGTCGATCAGCTTGCCGTTCACAGTGACATGGCCATCTGTGATTAAACGTTCCG
>MAAC01010009.1_pt1 | contig 28292 bp, 27 predicted proteins | sample 1115981 | NCBI WGS metagenome assembly MAAC01 (sample SAMN04961126, study PRJNA320927) | seawater metagenome | isolation source: sample BD02T64 sea water enriched with oil for 64 days | place: USA:Gulf of Mexico | collected 2013-07-27
CCTGAAGATGCATGATTCAGCTGGAATTAGAAACGCCTTTAAGCAAGGCATTGATTGAAGAGAATGGTTGTTCCCTTGTCGAAATCAATAACGCAGCATAAAGCGTTTCTAAACCAGCCCATTGGGGAAGGCTGAGCAAATCATACTCTGCGTTACATTTCTTTTTAAGGGAATAACCCTTAATAAAAAAATGTGCCTTGATTATGAATCGCTCAGACCTCCTGAAACGAGCATCTTCAAGTGGAGCGGGTATATATAGCGGTTTCGGTATAGCGCTTTATAAGTACTGGGGTTGGAAGGCGTTATTTTATTGTAAATTTAGGCTACTTGACTTGAGCAATGTACATAGGCAAGTTAATTTTTACTCACTATCAATTTGTTCTTGTAGCTTCTCTAACTCTGTCAAAATTGAAATAAACTTTGTGCCGAACTCAGTGACTTGATACTCAACTCTTGGCGGAATTTCATTAAAAGAATTTTTTTGTAAAATACCAAATTCAATGTTTTTCTTGAGACAAGAGTTGAGCACTTTTGTACTTAACCCCTCAACACTTTTGACCATTTGTCCCGGTCTATAAATACCATTATTGATTAAATGGTAAACGGTAATAGACCATTTACAGCCAACAATTGTTTCTACCATGCGTGCTGTTTTAGCTGGGGCGGATTTTCTTGAAAATATTTTATTGTTGTTAATCATAAAGATGTACCGAAAAGTTCCTGCCTTACCAAATTGTGCTTACTGTTCAATGTGATTTTATCGGCTTAACATTATCACATCTGCTCAATACTGAGTTGATAAATTATTTAGATATTTTATAGAGAGAAGACAAAATGAACTTTAAAAAAACAGGTGCAGCGCTAATTATTGGTGGCTCAAGTGGAATGGGTTTAGCAACAGCAAAACAGTTAGCTAAGCAGGGAATTGACGTTGTTATTGTTGGCCGCAATGAAGATAAACTTAATTTAGCGGTTAAACAAATAAGTGAACACGGAAAAGTAAAAGTAATTAAAGCAGATCTTTACACAAAAGAGGGCATTAAAAAGATTACCGACTTTGTTGGCGTTGCTGAAAGTAGAATTGGTTACTTGGTCAATGCTGCCGGTTATTTTTCTCCTAAAGCGTTTATTGAGCACAGTGATTCAGATTACGATACTTATATGGAGTTAAACAAAGCAACCTTTATCATATCTCAAGCAGTGGCAAAAAATATGATGCGAAACGGCGGAGGGAACATCGTTAATATTGGTTCAATGTGGGCAAAACAAGCCATTAAGGCGACACCTTCATCGGCTTATTCTATGGCGAAAGCTGGATTGCATTCGTTAACTCAGCATATGGCAATGGAGTTGGCTGAATTTGATATTAGGGTTAACGCGGTCTCACCTGCGGTTGTTAAAACACCTATTTATCACTCTTTTATTAATCCTGATGAATTAGATGATGCATTGTCAGGTTTTAATGATTTTCACCCGATTGGCAGAATAGGCTCACCTGACGATGTTGCTAATGCCATTGTATTTTTGTTATCAAATGAAAGTGATTGGGTGACCGGAGCTATTTGGGATGTTGATGGTGGTGTTATCGCCGGGCGAAATTAATCAAAAATAGCATTGAAGTAAGGTTTGTTGTGTTGCTAGCTTTTAATTGCTATCACTATTTTTTAAATTTTGATAGCCACTCTTTTGGTGATATACCTATTTTTTTCCTAAAAACTCTTGCTAAGGCAGAGCCATGTTCATAACCTACTTTATTCGCTACTAGGCTGACCGGAAGATCTTTTATTAATAGCCCTTGCGCTAGGGCTATGCGTAAATCGGTTAAATAATCATTTGGCGATTGGCCCACGGTACTTTTAAATAATGCCGCAAATTTAGCGCGTGACATAAGGGCTGTTTCGGCCATTGAGTCAACCGTCCAAGGCTCTTCAGGTTTGTCTTGAATCGCTATCATTACTTTAGATAATTGTGGATGTGCTATTCCTGCTAACATCCCCTGAATAACGAGTCCTTTTTTTAGAATATGTCGCAAAATTTGTACTAAAAAAATATCGCCGAGTTTATTCACGATAATTTGTTGGCCAACTTGTGAGGTAAATGCTTCTTCAAATAACCAATGTGCGGTGGTACCTAAGGGATCGTTTTCTTCAATATCCAAACAAATTAATTTAGGTAAGGCATTAATTAATGCGCTACCGCTACCTGAATGAAAGTCGATATCAGCACATACTAATTCTGCTTGCGATGATTCACTGGCAATAACTTGATGTTTACTTGGTCCGGGGATAAAAATTACCGAAGGTTTATCTAAAGTCACCTTATGACCTTCTTCACAAACCAATGTTAATACACCTGATTTAAGTAAATGTAAGTGACCTTTTTTGCTATTAGCACCGCCTAAACTTTGAATTCCACATAGGTTGCCGCTGAAAAATACGTTCGCATTAAAAGATAAGTTTTGTAGGATTTGACTTAATTGATCCATAAATAGCCCTTTTAGACGATTGGTTTCAAGTTAAAGATAGTTAGCAGCATTTGTTGTTATTAGCCTTGCTAAAGTTCATCACATGGCGAAGGGCAGTGAAACAAAAACCCGAGCCTACATAGTATATACAAATTTATTTCAGCATAACAAAATCTTATGCACCCAATATTTAATAAAGCATTTAGGAGCTTTTAATGAAAATTATAAACTTAATCAAATCTATCACCATTGCGGCAACTTTAGTCATTAGTAGTTTCAGTTTTGCGGCTGATATTGATGTTAATGCTAACGCTAATGATCTTGCTATTCATGGCTATGACGCAGTTTCATATTTTACTGATAGCAAAGCATCGAAAGGAAACCATAAATACACGGCAACTTATAAAAGCGCCATCTATCAATTTAGCAACGAAGAAAACCGTGAGCTTTTTCAAGACAACCCTGAAAAGTTTGCACCACAGTTTGGTGGCTTTTGTGCCATGGGTGTGGCGTTAAATAAAAAACTCGATGCTGACCCAACCGCATGGAAAATTGTTGACGATAAGCTTTATTTAAATCTAAACAAAGCCGTACAGAAAAAATGGTTATCTGATGTACCTACTCACTTAGACACGGCAAACAGAGTATGGTCAGGTATTCAAGGGGTTTCTATTGCTCAACTAGACTCTGAATAATTTAGTTACATCTTTTGATTCATTAATTAGAAATCAAATGAAAGAGAAATAAAAGGTGCAAGGTCTTAATTGATTCGAACATGAGCAAGCCAGCGTACTGAGTTATTTTAGTACGCGATGTAAGGCTAATTACTTAACCTGAGCTTTTCTTAAGAGATAGTTACACCATTGAAATATATGGATTAAATTACTTTGATATCTCTAGCTTGATAGTTTTACTTAATTCAAGGCAAATTTGCGCGTCAATAGCTAGCCTATTGCAAACGAAAGCTGCTAGAGAAACATTTATTAAGCAGAGTTCAGGTTACTTAGTAACACAGTTGAATATTACGTTCGAGCAATACCGTTAATTTACACACAAATTACAGATCAAATTTAATAGAGGTTTACATTATGAACAAAAAACAATTATTAGCTAGCGCAGCACTTGCTGTAACCATCGCCACAACAGTAGCTGCTCCAGCACATGCTGGTGGTAAAGAGAAATGTTATGGCGTTGCTATGGCAGGTCAAAATGACTGTGCTAACTTAGCCGGAACTCATTCATGTGCAGGACAATCATCGGTTGATAACGACTCTGGTGAATGGAAGCTTGTCGCTAAAGGCACTTGTGAAGATCTTGGTGGTTTATTAAAAGCAGATGCAAAAAAGAAATTTAAAGCAGAAAGATCATAGTAATAGCTATCGATGCTTTGTTGCTAAATCGATTTGAAATTTTTGATATTAAAATTCTAGCCATGGATGGCAGAGATACCCATTTACTTACTCAGTTTATTAAACTAGGAAATACCATGACAACGTTAACTCAGCGTTTTATAGCGCCATACTATCAAGCCAGTAATTTGCTCAACTATCTACAGCCATTAGCATTACTTGCCGCAAGGTTATATGTTGCTTGGGTATTTTTTGCTGCGGGTCTTACTAAGTTAAGAGATTGGGATACCACTTTATTTTTATTCGAAGAGGAATATAGTGTTCCTGTTATTCCTTTTGAATTAGCCGCGTATTTAGGTACAGCAGGAGAAATACTATTACCTATTATATTAGTTTTGGGACTCGCGAGTCGCTTTGGCGCATTAGGTTTAAGCATTGTTAATATTATTGCGGTTATTAGCTTGGTAGAAATTGCACCTGCAGCACTTTATGCTCATGTTATTTGGGGCTTGTTGTTAATGCAAGTCGTTGTATTTGGTGGCGGTAAATTATCAGTAGATCACCTTTTTAAAAAAAGGCTATCTACTGATAACAATTGATGTCATGAATAGATCATTCAACGAAAGTTAAAAGGTGTAATATTCGCTTGTGATGTTTGAGCGGCAAGTTATTAATACGACAACTTACCGATGTAATTACTTACCGCTCGACTATGTGCTTATAAAAATTTGCCATTACCATCAATAGCATTGATACGTAATGTATCAGGATTCGTATCACTTGCAGCAGGTATCCATTTACTCATACATTCGCTGTCTTCAACACAAGGATCTGTTAGCACTTCAAGAAAAGCCAACAACTCTTCAACCTCAGTATCAGTTAAATCAATATCTTCAATGCTAGCAATACCATCGGCTCTATTGACCACAAGTTTATCAATAGCTCGCTGAGTATTAATTACCATATCAACCGCTTGAATATTAGGATCTAATTGAGAGAAGTCATAATCAATTAACTCTTTTTGAGGGTTTAAATGAGTAAGAATTGCTTGCTGAAGTGTTGCTGAACCTCCTGCATGTCCCCATGGGCCAGTGGCAGTAACATTAAGTAGCGAAGGAGTTCTAAATGCATACTTGTCTTTTTCGTCGCGCGTTTCACGGAATCGACCAAAGTCATCAGTGCCATAATCACCATCACCTTTACCTCGACCTATTTGAGCCATACCAATGACATGAAAACTCTCATCGGTGAAAAAATCACCTGAATGACAAGAGCTACAATTTGCTCCTCCATCTTGACGAGTGTTAAAGAATAGTTTTGCACCACGTTTTGCTGCATCACTAATTGCTGAATCATCACCTTGTACATATTTTTTCCAAGGTGTTTCGACAAATACTTGTGAGCTTTCATACTCGCCAATAGCATTAGCAATATTATCAAAGGTAATTAATTCTTCTGCTGTACTATCTGGAGAAGAAAAGCCTTCTTTAAACTCTGCTAGCCAGTGATTAACAATTAACATTCCACCTAAAGGGTTACCATAATCACCTAAACGTTGTGCTAAATTGTCTCTAACTTCGGCATTATTTGTACCGTCTAAGGTACTGAAATTTTTCATCTCTTCTTTTGATGTGACCGGAAATCTGGCCTGAGCCACTACTAAATTTACCCCTGCATCACTATCAATTTCTCCAAAAGGAACGTCTGGGGTGCGAATTCCTAAACTATCATTACCGCCCATTTTAGGCGTTTTTCCTAAGCTTTCAACTCGACCATCATGGAACATGAAATTATCCCATAAAGCGATATTAAAGGTTGTAGGTGCGTTTCTAGGCACTGCAGGACCGCCATCAAAATGCTCGCCATTTACACTATGAGTTCGTCCAGGTCCTAACAAATCAGGCACTTCGGCATCAACACCGATAGGTAAAGCAAGATCATCACCACCACCTAACATAGGGTGATGGCAGGTAACACAGGCGGAATCGAGATCGCCACCTAAACTTTTAGTAAAGAAGAGTTTCATTCCTAACTGAGCTTTTGGATCTTCGATATCAGGTAATGTTCTTCCCGTACTAGGATCTCCTGTCAGGTTTTGTGAAATAATGATTGCTCTAACATCAGCGTCTAGGGTCGATTCTACGGGGTTAACAGGATCGTTATCATTACAACCTGCTAAAAATATTGATAGAACTAGAAACAAAGAGTTTTTTTGTAGGGATGATTTTTTTAAAATAGAGTTATTATTAAACTTAAATTTCTGTGAGTTATTCACATACATGTTGATTTTCCGCCTTCTATGAGTGCTTTGTAATTAATTTGCGATTAAAAATTTACAAAAATATACTCGTTAATGAAAATTAAACAAGGGTATTCACTTAAATATTTTTAATTAACCAATTTAGTTGGTTGTAAACCGACAGAATATTTTATAAAAGACTTCAACTTATTCTAATCTGAACGAAGATTGGCTGATGTTTATAACCAAACCACTTCAAGTGGCTTGGGTATATAAGGAAAATAGAACACTTACGGATGATAAAAAATGATTATTAAGTGGCTACTTTTGTTGTGGCGATTCACATACACTGCTAACTTTATGATATGACAATGTAATAGAATATCAAAGGCAACTACAGGTTTTAGAGTTGTTTGTAATTCAAAGGGTTGTATAAATTTGACCAGAGATTTTATTAATGTGATTAAGTTAACTCTAATTTTTGTCTTTTTAACTAGTTGGCAGTTAATCTTTATACCAATGTCCTTGGCATCAGTTGGAGGTATTGAAGGACCTATCAAAGTTGGTAGTTATTTGACGCCGGGATTAATTAAAGAGGATGGAACAGGCATATTTAATAAATTGAATAAAGCCATATTCAAGGAAATGAATGCAAATGCTGAATTGACTCTTTCATCTTTGAATAGGGTTAGACAAAGTGTCAATAATGGTACGTTAGATGTTTATTTTCCTGAGTTATGGGAAAACCTACCTGGGGAAAAGCATCAATATGTAGTTTCAAGGCCAATTTTTTATAAACGTATAATATTGTTCACCTTAAAACGCTCAGGGTTAACTGAACTCTTATATTTTGAAAATGAACTTATCGCTGGGGTGCAAGGATTTTCTTACGGAAAAGAAATAAAATCTAATCCGTACTTAAACCTCATCTTTCAAGAAAATGACACTACCAATATTAAATTGTTATTAAATGAACGTGTTGGCGCTGTTTTAGGCGGTTATCCAGGAACAGTGATAGCGGTTAAAGAGATTGATGTGGCTAATGAAATTCATTACGACTTAGATAAGCCGGTCGCCATTCTAGAAAGCTTTTATGTTTGTAATAATGACTCTGATGGCGTGAAGCTGTGCAATTCTATCAATAAAGCTATTGAATCTTTATTGCGTAAAGGTATTTTAGAATTAAATGCAGAGACTGGGTTTAGTCAATTTAATTCAACAGAGTACAACTAGTTGACTTGGAACACAAAGCGATCAAAAAATGTTCCTGTTAGTTACGGTTACTTATGACCAAAATGTGTCATATACCTAGCTCCAGCTGAATCATGCATCTTCAAGAGGAACGGGTATAAGTTAGCTTTACAAGTTTAATCTTAATGTTATCGATTAAATTAAGATTAAGAGTTTTGTTTTAATTTTTTGATATTATTAATTATTTAACCTGAGCTTTGTTTAAGAGATAGTTACACCATTGAAATATATGGATTAAATTACTTTGATATCTTTAGCTTGATAGTTTTACTTAATTCAAGGAAAATTTGCGTGTCAATAGCTAGCCTATAGCAAACGAATTTAACGTAGAAGTCAGTAAAAATAGCTGCTAGAGAAACATTTATTAAGCAGAGTTCAGGTTATTTACTCATTTGATGTCGTAATTCATGTGTCACCCAATCAACAAAATAGCGCACGCGAGTTGACATCAATTTTGCGTGCGAATAAACAATATTGACATCAAGTAGTGGGGGTTCAAATTCTGCTAGTACAGTCAGTAATTCACCTTTTTCAAGCTCTTGTTCTACTTGATAAGAGAGAAACATGCCTAAACCTAGGCTCTCTTTAACCACGTTTAATGCTGAGGTGATGTTGTTACAACTAAGTGGCCCTTTAACGGGGATTGAATGAATTTTATCACCTTGATGAAGATGCCAGTTATTGCCATGGCTTAAGCCATTAAAAAGAATACACGGAATGTTGGTCAGATCTTTGGGCTGTTTAATGGCGTTAATTTTATTTAAAAAAGTGGGGGTTGCACAAATCACTCTGCTGACACTACCTACTTTTTTGGCGATCATATTTGAGTCACTTAACGGGCCAATACGAATGGCAACATCAATGCCTTGTTCTACTAAATTGATATTTTGATCTGATAGCACTAACTCTATGGTTACTTGCTTGTGCTTTTGTAAAAACTTTGCGATTAGTGGAGCCACATAAGTTGAGCCATACATTACTGATGCAGTTACTTTCAATTTACCGCTAGGTGCTTGTTGATTTGCACTTATTTCTAATTCTGACTGTTCTATTTCATATTGAATTTTTCGACAACGCTGCAGGTAGCGTTTACCTTCTTCAGTGATGGTTATTTTTCGTGTGGTTCTGTTTATCAGCCTAATTTTTAGATGTTCTTCTAACGCTGCCAAGGTACGCACTACGGTGGGCAATGAAGTATTTAATTCATTGGCCGCCTTGGTCAAGCTGCCACTGTCGATGATCTGCATAAATACTTGCATTGCATTTAGTTTATTTATCCTATTACTCCACTTTATGAAACTATGATGTTCATATTAGTCTATTTATTTCATTAATCAAAGTATTGATAATAGCTTTCAGATTCAACGGAGCAACAGCTCAACATTAACAGTAATTTAAATAACCAATCTTTTAGGAGAGTCACAATGAAAGCAGCAATTTTAGTTTTATCAGATCCAAACCATGGTCAAGAAGAAGCATTAGGTCGCGTATTTAATGCATTAGCAACCGCCTTTGATTATCAGCAAAGTGGCGCAGAGGTAAAAGTTCTTTTTAATGGTACGGGCACAAGATGGATTGCCGAATTAGCTAAACCTGAAAACCCAGTTCATGCATTATTTGAAGCAGTGAAAGACAACATTGCCGGTGTGTCTTGTGGTTGTGCTGACGTATTTGGCTCAGCTGAAGACGTTGAAGCATCAGGTTTTGATTACTTAACTGAAAATGAAGTGCCTGGTACTCGAGGTTTACCTAGTGTTCATAAATTGGCGACTGATGGCTATGCTATCTTAACGTTTTAAGTTAGGTGCTATCGAGCAGTTTACTGCGTACTAAGTGAGGCTCTTTACTCAAAGAGCCTTATTAATACTAAATGATTAATAAGTAGAGTTATTACAATGAATAAACAATCACTTTTTCACCAAGGCGAGTTAGCAATACAACAACGTGCTGATGAATCGGACATTGCTCAACGTAATAGCGTGGTCGTTAAAAATCATATTATTAAAGGTGCGCTGCCTTTTATTGCTCAACAAGTGCTGACGGTGATTAGTAGTACAGATGAAAACAACCAAATATGGACATCAGTGTTGCTAGGGCAGCATGGCTTTATTCGTGCGCTAGATGATCAACATATTGTCATTAACCCACAACAAATGATCTCACAACCGGCAGATCCATTATGGCGAAATATCGAGAAAAACTCGCAAGTTGGCTTAGTGATTATCGAATTAAGTACCCGTCGTCGTCTGAGGGTAAACGGTAATATTAGCCAATTAGACGATGGTCAGTATGAAGTTACTATTGCTCAGGCCTATCCTAATTGCCCTAAATACATACAACGCAGACAACCCGCATTATCAAATGAGGTGCTTACCTATAAAGCACCTGAGCCTGAGTTTGGTAAAGCACTAACGTCAACACAAGTTGAGTTGATTTCAAACTCTGACAGTTTTTTTGTCGGCTCTGGTGTTGATAATCACCATAATGATGCCTCATACCGAGGTGGTGAGCCGGGTTTTGTTAACGTTATTAATAAACATGAATTGCTGATCCCTGATTATCAAGGCAATAGCATGTTTAACACCTTAGGAAACTTTCAGTCAAACCCCAATGCCGGTTTGGTGTTTATTGACTTTACCGATAATAAATTAGTACAGCTAACGGGCACGGCAAAAATTTTATGGGATCAACCCGATGATAGCAATAACACCGGAGGTACTAAACGTTACTGGCGTTTTACCATTAAGGCTTGGCAAGAAACACAATTGCCTACAGGGTTAAATTGGACGTTTTTTGACTATTCCCCCCACAACCCTAAAGCGGAAAATGTGGCAGTATTGCACTTGCAAGTGAAAGATATTGTTCAGCAATCTGAAAAAATTAAAGTCTTTAGGTTAGCAGGCAAAGATGGCGCTATTTTACCTGCCTTTGAAGCGGGTGCGCATATACCTATTGACGTTACATTATCAGCAAAACATACCGTACAACGGCATTATTCTATTATTTCGTCTAGTCATGATAATCGTTTTTATGACATTGCTGTACAACAAGAAAAGCTGGGGCGTGGCGGCTCAAACCACTTACATGAGCAAGTAGAAATTGGTGAGCAGTTAACAGCAAAACCACCAGTGAATGACTTTTCACTGGCCTCTTCAGGCAAGCATCATGTGCTTATTGCTGGTGGTATTGGTATAACGCCTATTCTCGCTATGGTAAGAGCGTTATCAGAAAACAATGAATCTTTTGAACTGCATTACAGTGTAAAAACGTCAGCTGACTTAGCTTTTAAAGATGAAATAACCCAGTTAGCGGGCAAGCAGGCACATTTTTATATTACCCAAGACGTTAATGGCAGCAGACTAAATTTGCCCTCACTGTTAACGATGGAAAATAAAGCGAACCATGTTTATGTTTGTGGCCCGCTAAGTCTGATTGAAGCCATTAAAGATACTGCCCATAACAACGGTTGGCAGCCTAGTCATATTCACTATGAAAGTTTTGGCAGCGCAGTACATAAAAATGATAAAGCGATTGAAGTTAAGCTGAAAAAGTCAGGAAAAGTGATTGTTATTAACCCGAAAGAAACAATATTAGCGGGGTTATTAGCGGCAAAAATTGACGTTCCTTATGAATGTAAACGAGGTGAATGCGGTATGTGTGCCACTGAGTACACTCAAGGAACAGCAGATCATAGAGATATTTATCTAGCAAAAGAAGAACAAGCGCAGCGTTTATGTGTATGTGTTTCTCGTGCGACAACTAGCGCCATTACCTTAAACCTTTGAGCATGTTTTTAAAAACCAGGAGTGATACCAAATGAAAAAAATTCTCATGCTACTGGCAAAAGGGGTTGAGCCCTTAGAGATGTCAGCTTTTACTGATGTGATGGGCTGGGCAACATTACTCGGTGATGAAGCTATCGAATTAACAGATGTTGCCATGTACGTGGAAATTAAAACAACTTTTGGCTTAACTATCAGGCCATCAAAACTATTACAGGATGTTGATCTTAATGATTACGATGCGCTAGCTATTCCCGGTGGTTTTGAATCGTCTGGATTTTATGATGATGCATTAACAAAGCCCTTCTTAAAAACAATAAAGCACTTTCATCAACTTAATAAGCCTATCGCTAGCGTGTGTGTGTCATCAATTGTTTTAGGCCATGCAGGAATTTTAGTTAATAAAGAAGCGACTACTTATCACCAACTTGGTGGTAAACGTAAAAAGCAACTGGAAGAAACTGGTGCAAAGTTTGTTGATAAACCAATCGTGCAGGATCAACACATTATTACATCAACGGGCCCAGGTACTGCACTTGAAGTGGCTTTCTTATTATTAAGCGAAATCACCTCAGCAGAAAACGCAACAGCGCTACGTAAAAAGATGCGAGTACCAACACCGTCAAACGAATGGTACCAAGCGCCACAAGTGCGATAACGCATTTCTTATTAATAGCAAAGTAACTGACAAATCACCTAAATCCAAACAAAACCCCAAATAAATTAAATGATTAACAACATATTTTTCACAATAGGAATACTTATGACATCTTCTACTTCTGCTCAATCAGAAAATAATAATGAAAGCTCACCAGTTTTGACGCAAGGCCTAAGTCACTTAGGGTTAACTGTCTCTAAACTAGAGCAAACAACGCTGTTTTTTACTGAAACCTTAGGTTGGAAACTAGCAGGAGAAAAACCTCAATACCCGGCTAAATTTGTTACTGATGGCAAGCTGTTTGTTACCTTATGGCAAGTAACGAATCTAGACTCAGCAATTAATTTTGACAGAAAAAATAATGTCGGCCTTCACCATTTAGCGCTTTCTGTGGCCAGTAAAGAAAATTTAGATTTATTATACAAACGCTTTCAAAGTGTTGAAGACTTAGTGATAGAGTTTGCACCAGAGCTTAATGGCCAAGGGCCAACCATTCATATGATGATCAGAGAGCCCAGTGGCAACCGAATTGAATTTACTTATCGACCTTAAGTGTATTATTCGTGCCTCTGTTCATTATTTCAATGGGTTAGTAACAGCATAAACGATGGGGGTAACAATATAGTTTATGGCTTAATAGCCAATAGTAATATACATATTTAATTGACATATGTATATGCATGTATTATGGTGTGTGAATATTACTTAGGAGTTTCTATGAATACTGATCACTGCTTTAATTTAGCGATGCGTAAGTCTAGCCGTTTAATCACGCAATTTTATGAAGAGCGATTAAAACACGTTGGCTTAAAAGTAGGGCAGTTCTCAATCTTACGCGCAGTTTACTTTAAAAAAGAAACGACGAATAAAGATCTTCAACAAATTTTAGTGCTTGATCAAACAACCTTGTCTAGAAACTTAAAACCGCTATTTCGTGATCTGTATTTGCAAACATCATCCGATCCAAATGATGCTAGGTTGAAAAACATTAGTTTAACAACCAAAGGTAAAGATTTGTATGAAGAAGCGTTGCCGATATGGCAACAAGCTCAACAAGATATTGTTAGTAAACTTGGCAATAAACAAGCGGGACAAATTCAAGACTTAGCAGAGAAATTTGTTAAAGTATTAGGAAACTAGATGAGCAAAAATTTAAACTAATCCATGTATACGCATGCTTATTTTGGTGGTAATGAAGCGGGATATTTATTTTTAATTTAATAAGTTGAACGGATATACATGCTCTCAAATTAGAGTTACCAATGGAAAATTAACGATGATTAATCACGAAACAAAAAACGGTAAAAAGAAATATTCATTTATGGCGTTGGGGATAAGGTATTTGGATAAAGCTGTTTTGATACGATCAGTCATATTAGCACTCATTATAGGTAGTGTGCTGACATTAGCGAATCAAAATTCAGCAGTATTTGGAGCAAGCGATTTTATTAAAGTGCAATTGATACTCGCCTACATTACTCCTTTTATCGTGATCACATTATCTCAGGTTGTCGCGATTAATCAGGCTGAAATTGATAAAACGCATAACAAAGCATTGTCGATATCAGAGCAATTTAAAACGATGATACTGAGACAAAATATTATTGTCAGAGCTTTGCTCATTAGTTTGCTCGTGGGAATCGTAAACAGTGCCATTGTGGTTACAACTACATTGGCTCATTCCGGAGTTGAAAATATACCCTGGTTTTTGCTATTTCAATCTTATGTTTTACCACTTTTTTTTGGTGCGTTCTCTCAGGCGCAAGCTTATCGAAGAAGTATTACTAAATAAAAGTATAATTTTTAAAATGGAGAAAAAAAATGAATTCAAGCTATAACCTAAAGGCAGCTAAACGAGATGTTTTTTTAGCAGAGAATAACTCGATAAAACCGACAATATCTAACCAATTGCTTTCAACTAATACAGTACGTTTGAAAACAGCAGATATTAATATACGTTTTGCGGAACTTGGAGAGTCGTCAAATCCTACGGTAATATTATTGCACGGTGTACCTGAAAATCTTCATTGTTGGTACGCAGTGGCGCCAATGTTAGCTAAAAACTATCATGTTTTAGCGCTAGATTGGCCAGGGTTTGGTGGCAGTGAGGGACTCGCTTCCAGTGGGCTTTATAATTCACAATATTTTGCTGAAATTCTTGTAGATTTTATGGATACACTCGTTATATCGAAAGCAAACTTGGTCGCAACAGACATATCACTTCTTCCTGCTCTTTTAGTTGGCTTAGCGCACCCAGAACGAGTGTTAAAGTTAGCTGTCATGGACGGGATCCCTTTTCCTCGTCCACAATATGCTTCTTGGGAGCTTAGAAGTTTTGCCAAAAAGGGCTCCATCCTCGGTAAAGCTTTAGTTAGCTGGTTTCCTGGTATCTCCTCTAAGATTGCTCGTATGAAAGGGTTCTATCGCGGCCATTCAATTCCTAAGGAAATACGTCAAGAATTTTCCTCTGATGGTCAAAATAAAGTGAATCAAATTGCGTTTTTGTCATACTTTCAAAACTTTCATATTGGTCAGGCTTATTTTGAAAAAAATGCAAAAGATTTAAATTCAGAAGTGCTCGTTATATGGGGTAATCAAGATCGGTTTATTAGTAAGAAGTTGGGCGTTGAAATAGCAGAAAAATTACCTAATGCCAAGCTGAAAATAATTGATAAAGCCGGACATTATGTGCATATGGATAAGCCAAATGAATTAACGGCTATTGTTTCAAAATTTATTGGCTAGAAGTCCTAAACTTACCGATACATCTAATTATAAGTGAAAGAATAACAATGAAAATTTATATCAATGCATTAACAGTCAACAGTATAAAAATATTGCTACTGTGCAATGCCCTGAAAATAAAAGTGGATTTTGAGCTAATCGCGCTTAATAAAGGTGAACAACGCGAAGCGGCTTTTTTAGCGATTAATCCCGAAGGTAAAGTACCTGTATTGGTAGATGACGAGTTAACGTTAACAGAGTCTAACGCTATATTGCATTACCTTGGCGCTAAAGTTAACTCTCACTTATGGCCAGCTACGCTTATTGAGCAAGCCAAGGTATTACGTATTTTATTCTGGCAGTCTAATTACTTTAACTCAGGTGTTGCACCTTTTGCACACCGCAAGGTTGTTATGCCGTTTTGGGGATTTGATTTTCCCGATATTGAGGCTAATCAAATGACTAAATATAATCATGCACTCAGCGCATTAGAAAGTATTTTAACCGAAAATAAATTTGTATCAGGGAATTCAATGACTATTGCTGACATCAGCTTAGTGGCATTTTTTATTTTCGCGAAACAAGCCAATATGCCACTACAAACTTACCCATTGGTTCAGGCTTGGCTTAAAAACATATCAAAACAACATTGGTTTATTGAAACTAAACAGTCATTAATCGCTAGCTTAACAAGTGAGCATTCTAATCAGCACTTTAATCAATAATTTTTACTTATATGTATGCATATGCATTTAACTATTTTAAAGGACGATAAAAGTGACAATATTTAACTTGGCCAACACAAGCATTCAAAATGGAGAGAATCACAGTGAATAATTTACCCCTTAATAGCACTAAACAAACGCGGGCAGAGACTGTCGCCTGGTTCATTGTTACTTATCCGAAGCGATTGGTTTTTATCAGTCTTATTATTATGGCGGCACTATTTACTGCACTGCCTAGCTTATATAAAGATACGCGTTCTGACGCCTTTTTAGCTGACGATAATCCTGCTCTTGTCTATAAAAATAAGGTCAAGGCGCAATTTGGCTTAAGTGACCCGATTGTAATTGCCATTGTGAATAACAATGAACAGGGCGTTTTTAATCCTGACTCGCTGGCGCTAGTTGCTTGGCTTAGTGAGCAATTATCGACGTTAGATAATATAAACAGCGATCGAATTACCAGTTTAGCAACCGAAAACAATATTAGTGGTAATGACGATGGTATGGAGGTTACGCCATTTTTTGAACTACTTTCCAATGAACAAGCAAGTGCCGACCGTATTTGGCAGCAAGTTTCCGATTTTCCATTATATATGGGTAGTATCGTTGCTAATAATAAGCAATCGACGCTTATTGTTGCTGAGTTATTGAATGAAAATAAGGTTGAACACACTTACCAGCAAGTACTTGAATTAATTGCACGGGCGCCTAAATCTTCGGGGGATGAAATTCATGTGGCAGGAGAGGGCGCAGTATCTGGTTATTTGGGAAGATACATTGATATTGATGCCCAAATGCTCAATCCAATTGCCGGATTTGTTATAACATTGGTTATTTTATTAGCATTTCGTCGATTTAGTCCGGCATTGCTGGCAAATGTAATTATCGCCGCATCAGTATTGATGACCTTGAGCGTAATGGCGCTGGTTGACGTGCCATTTTTTGTTATTACCAATGCCTTACCGGTTATTTTAATTGGTATTTCAGTGGCAGATTCCATGCATATTTTTAGTCATTACTTTGACTTGCAAGCGCATCGTCCTAATGACGATAAAAAACAGTTAATTGTTGAAACACTGAATGAAATGTGGCGACCAATTACCTTAACCACCTTAACCACTGTTGCTGGCTTTCTCGGCTTATATTTTGCCGCTTACATGCCGCCGTTTAAATATTTTGGTTTATTTACCGCAGTTGGTGTGGCGATCGCTTGGCTTTACTCGCTGATCTTTTTACCCGCAGCAATGGCCATTATCAAACCTAGTGCAAGTCAGTTTATGGTGGCAAAAGCGAAAGAGCGTAAACATGATAAGTTTTCAGCACTTATGGTAAAGCTTGGCCGAGTAACACTTAACAATCACAAAGGGGTTATTTCATTTTTTGCTGTTGTGATGTTGGTCGGGGTATTTTCAGCCAGTAAGTTAATTGTTGATGAAGACAGGATCGCTACTTTTCATCATTCTGAAGCATTGTATAAAGCGGACCAAGCCATCAACGAGTATTTAGATGGTACAAATAACTTAGACATTGTTGTCGAGGTAAACGAGGTTGAAGGCTTATTTGAACCAAGTGTCTTGGCAAAAATAGCAAGATTACAAAACTTCGCCTTAACTCAACCAAATGTGAAAGGCGCAAGCTCAATTGTTGATTATTTAAAACAAATGAACCGTTCACTGAGTGGTGGTGATAAAAATAATTACCAATTACCTACCGATAAAGCATTAATTGCTCAATATTTTTTAATTTATTCTGCATCGTCTAGCCCGACAGATTTTGAAGAAGAAATAGACTATGACTATCGTATTGCCAACATGAGAGTGCAATTTAATAAAGGCAGTTACCAAGATACACGACACGCAATCGAAACGTTACAAGGTTATATTCTGGATGAATTCAACGATGAAAATATACAGGCAACACTCAGTGGTCGAGTTAACTTAAATTATCACTGGATCAAAGATTTAGGAGAAAGCCATTTTGCTGGATTAGCCATTTCACTGTTATTAGTTTGGCTAGTGTCGGCGTTATTGTTTCGATCATTTTCTGCAGCAACTTTTGCGCTTATTCCTGTTATTAGCTCTATTTTATTGGTTTACGCCGCGATGGTGTTATTCAACATAACATTAGGCGTTGGTACCTCAATGTTTGCCTCAGTTGCTATTGGTTTAGGAGTGGATTTTGCCATCCATACCATTGACCGTTTACGGGTGACTTTCAAGCAATATCAAGGTGATTGGGACAAAGCACTCGCGGCATTGTATCCGTTAACAGGCCGAGCATTATTCTTTAACTATATCGCTATTGCCTTAGGGTTTGGGGTACTTATCTCGAGCAAAGTTGTGCCATTAATGAACTTTGGCATCATTGTGTTTATTTCGGTAAGTACTAGCTTCTTTGCCAGTATGAGCTTATTACCGGCATTAATTAAAGCCATTAAACCAGCGTTTATCTCTGAAAGTTTATTAACCAACGAGCAATTAACCAACGAGCAATTAACTATGAATAGCCAAGCAACGACAATCACTATCGTAAATCAGCCTAGCGTAGCTAAATCTAACGTCAGTTATACACGAGTATTTCGATCATTAACGCTTATTACTCTAGTTGTTGCTATCGGTTATTTTGCCCTTAACCAACAGGTCTTTGCAGCCAGCTCGCCAGCGGGAATTGACATTGTTAACAAGGTTAATAATGTTGATGATGGCCAGCAGGTTACTCGTAAATTAACCATGACCATGATTGATAAGCGAGGGAAAATAAGAGTACGTGAAACACAAGCCTATCGTAAATATTACCAAGGCGAGAAGCGCACTGTTTTATTTTATAAAAAGCCCACTAACGTTAAAGGCACAGCGTTTCTGACCTTTGATTATAAAGATAGCGCCAAAGACGATGATCAATGGTTGTATTTACCAGCAATGCGAAAAGTTCGTCGTATATCATCATCAGACCGAGGTGACTATTTCCTTGGCACAGACTTCACCTATGAAGATATTATGCTAGAAGGAAAGTTAGTGCTTACTGATTACGACTTCAGTGTTTTACGGGACGAAAGAGTTACGCTTGAGTCTGGCGAGTCATTTGATACCGTTGTTTTAACAGGATTACCTAAAAACCAGGTTATTGCCAAAGACCTTGGTTACGCTCGCACTCAAGTTTGGGTTGATACTAAAAATTGGTTGGTTGTGAAGGCCGATTACTGGGATTTAAAAAACCAAGCGCTTAAAAGCTTAGCAATGACCGATATTCGCACTGTTGATGAAATTATTACTCGACACACACTAACCATTAATAATCACAAAACTGGACACACATCTATTTTTCGCTTTAGCGAAGTCGATTATCTCGCACCAGTAAAAGACAGCTTGTTTAGTAAACGTGCTTTAAAGCAAGGTAGATAACAATAATGAAAAAAGCATATATATCATTGTTAGTTTTTTTGGGTGGCATAATCAGTACGAGTGTTAATGTCACTCAGGCAGCGAATGCTGAATTGAGTTCAATTTTTCAAACTGAATTGGCGATTACTAAGGGCAGTACAGTGCAGAAGTTTGAAAGTATTTGGCAGCCGGAATTAAATGTTGTTTTGAGTAACGCTATAGCGATGACTTTTATTGCTCGACTACGCGCTGATACTCAGCATAATCTAGGTTATGAAGGTGATAGGCTAGATACAGCTAGTTCAATTAATGGTGCAGTTCTCGAAGGTAATCATGCAGACTTTGAAATACGAGAGTGGTATGTTGATACCGAAATGGCCGGTGTTTTTTGGCGATTAGGTAAACAACAAGTGGTTTGGGGGCAGGCAGACGGTTTAAAAATTCTCGATGTTGTTAACCCACAAAGTTATCGTGAATTTATTGTCGATGACTTTGATAATTCGCGCATTCCGCTGTGGATGATAAATGCAGAAATCCCTATTGGCGACGATGACAGCTTGCAGCTACTTTGGATAGTCGATCAAAGCTATCATCGTTTTGCTAATAACGGTAGCGATTACCAAATAACGAGTCCGCTGTTAGTACCACAGCCGGTAGAGGGAATAGAAATTTCTAGCTTTGAATTGCATAAACCCAATAACGTCATTAAAGATAGTGACATAGGCTTACGTTATTCAAAATTTTATAAAGGCTGGGATCTCACCTTTAATTATCTCTATCATTATTTAGACAGCCCTGTTTTTTATCAGCAGTTAAGCGGTAGTACAGTATCTATAGAGGCAAAATATCAACGAAACCATTTGTTTGGTTTAACGGCAAGCAAAGCATTTGATGACTGGACTATTCGCAGCGAAGTGGGTTACAGCAGCAATAGTTATCATTTGTTAGACCCTATGTGGGATAACAGTCAGGCTTTAATTGATTTTCAAGGCGTTCGAGATTCTAGCGATTTATCGTCAGTAGTAGGGCTTGATTGGCAAGGACTTGAAAATGCCATGTTAAGCATTCAGTGGTTTCAAAGCAGTTTATTGGATTACGATGATAACATTGATAGTGCGATGTTCCGTTCCAAACATAATCAAATTTGGTCTTTTTTGTATCAAAAAAGTTTTGTTAATGATACCTGGGCAATTGAGGCATTGATGATGTACGGTGTTGATCAGCATGATAATACTATGCAACTTGAATTAAGTCATATGCTTGAGGAAAACATTAAGCTTTGGCTCAGTGCTGATTTATTTGGAGGGCAGAATCAAAGCCTGTTTGGTCAGTTTAATGAGACCGACAGGCTAGTTTTTGGCGTTGAATGGGGCTTTTAATCGCTAAAAGCTAAGCCTTTAAACAGCTATGCCACTAAAAATCCATGCGATTAAGTGCGTTATATTATAGAAAGTAACATTTTAAAGCTGAGCAAAATAAGTAAGCAGGCAAATACTATTTTTAAGGTGCTTATCGGTAAATGTTGCGCTAATTTAGCGCCATATGGTGCAGTGAAAAAACTAGTAATAGAGATTAAAAATACTGCAGGTAGGTAAATAAAGCCCAAGGTGTATTCGTAGCCTAGGTTAGTATCCCAACCGTTAATTAAATAGCCAAGCGTCCCTGTTATCGATATGGGTAAGCCTATCGCTGCTGAGGTTCCGATGGCTTTTTTTACATTAATGCCTTTCGATACCAGATATGGAACGGTTAGTGAGCCGCCACCAATTGACACTAAAGCGGAGATGGCGCCTATGCCGCTGGCAGAAAAAAGTAGATTTTTATTACTTATCTGACAATTGTCAGTATTTATTTGCTTCTTAATCAACAGCTTTATTGCAACATAGGCCATAAATAAGGTAAAAAATATTGCTAGATAAAGAGAGCTTAATTGAGCCGCTAAAAAGGTGGCAATAAAGGTACCGAAAATTACCCCTAATGACATCAGCTTTACGATACTCCAATTGATTGTGCCATGCGTTTGGTGCGCCCGTAAACTTGAGATGGAGGTGAAAATAATAGCAGCCATTGAAGTGCCTAGCGCTAAGTGCATTACTGAGTCTGGTGCTACCCCTTGCTGTAAAAAAATTAGCGTTAATATAGGCACCATAATACCACCGCCGCCAACACCTAATAATCCGGCAACAAAGCCAACCAAAGATCCTAATAATAGAAAAGATAATACCCATTCAATGGCTAACACGTGTAATTCCTTAATCGTAATTTAATGGTCGCAGAGTATATAAGAAAGTGACAGGAAAACTATCAACTTTTTAACTTGTTATTTGAGTATATATTTTACTATTTAGTAAAGGAGCTATAAAAGTTTTTCTACTATTTTTATACACTTTGCTGGCATTGATAAATCATGATTGACATAAGCCATGGTTATCGCCCCTTCTTTTAATAGGCAGATAGTGTCTAATAGTTCATCGTTTGACTGTGATAAGTACTGAGAAATTAATTGTCGTACTTGCTGTTTATGGTCCCGGCAGTATTGTGAAATGTTACTACTTGGATCGCTAAATTCTGCTGAGGTATTGATAAAAAAGCAACCGCGAAAATTGCCTAGCTCCGCAGCCGTGTTTGAAAACCATGTGGATAGGGCATTAAACAGTTTATTTACTACTTCAATATCAGTATTAGCTTCTTTTAAACTCATATCTAACCAAGCAATAAAATTATCATTGCGCTGTATAAGCACTGCTAATACCAGTTCTTCTTTGCTAGTAAAATGGTTATATAGGGTTTTCTTAGCAATGCCAGAAACGGCAAGTATTTCATTAATACCAACAGAGTTAATACCTCTTTCATAAAATAGTTGTAAGGCTGTGTCGATTAATTGTTGACGTTTTTTACTCATATTACTTAGCTATCGTTATTTTCATCTATGAACATATATTGACAGTTGTAGACAAGTTTGTCTATACTGGGTTTGTTGGTAGACAGGTCGGTATACTTTTGTAGTGTTATTCTTGGCTGCTTGAATAAAATACGGGTTAAATAGATAAAATTTAAGGGTGAAATAATGGGACATAAATTTGCGGAAATAGCGTTCACACCAGCAGTTAAACAAGTGCAAAGTGAACAAAAAAGCAGAGCTGGTTATGCTCGTTGGGAAAATGCCCTTGATGCTAATCATCTACTTAGCCAACAAGAAGCTAATTTTATCACCACTAGAGATAGCTTTTACATGGCCAGTGTTAGTGAAACTAACTGGCCATATGTTCAGCATAGGGGAGGGCCTGAAGGCTTTTTAAAAGTGATTGATGAAAAGACCATTGGCTTTGCTGATTACTCGGGTAATCGTCAATACATCAGTACCGGCAATGTTAGAAATAACGATCGTGTTTCGCTTTTTCTTATGGATTATCCAAGTAAATCTCGTCTTAAAATATTAGGCAGAATTAAAACTATAAATGGGGATAATGCAAAAGAGATCGCACAGTTAAAAAGCAAAGGTTTTAGCGCCCCTATTGAGCGAGGCTTTATTATCCATATTGAAGGATTTGACTGGAATTGTCCTAAATATATCACGCCAAGATATACTGAAACGCAAATAAAAAACTTTATTGAACCTATTCAGCAAGAAAATGAGCAGCTAAAAGCAGCATTAACGCAGCAGGCGCAAAGTGAAATAGCGACAAATATTAGTGAAAACATTAGCGAAAAGGTTTTAGGAGATGGCCCACTACAGCTTGTTATTTCAGGTATTCGCCAATTAACACCGAGAATACGCGCCTTTGAATTAAAATCTCCTAATGGCAATAAGCTCCCCGAGGTGACTGCAGGCTCTCATTTGCAAGTACCGGTTAAGTTAGCGAATGGCGAGTTGGTTCTACGACATTATTCCATTTGCTCTAACCCATTGCGTAGAGATATTTATGAACTTGCGGTGTTAAATGAATCAAACGGTAGCGGCGGTTCAACCGCTATTTTTCAGCAATATCAGTTAGGTTTAGTTATTGGCTGTCAGCTACCAGAAAACTACTTTCAACTCCAAATTAAACAGCACAGCCTAGGTGCTAAAGCCATTTTAATTGCGGGTGGTATCGGCATAACGCCTATTAAAGCTATGGCACAATCGTTACAGGCAAAGAGCATGTCTTTTACCGTGCATTATGCAGGTAAAAGTAGTGAAGAAATGGCGTTTAGTGATCGACTTAAAAGAGCTCTGGGTGAGGCAATATCATTATATTCTACGAAAGAAAATCAACGTATGAATATCCGAAATATTTTGGTGAATGCCGGCAAAGATGATGTTTTTTACTTGTGCGGGCCAAATCGTTTAATTGATGGTTTTATTGATGAAGCGACAAGGTTAAAAATTCCCCTTGAACGGCTGCATTTCGAACGTTTTAGCTCAGATATTCATGATGATGCTAAGGCGGTAACGGTAACCCTGAAGCAATCAGGAAAGGTTATCCAAGTAGGCGCCGATCAAACTATTTTAGATGCCATGTTAGCGGCTGACATTCCGGCAATTTATAGCTGTAAAACCGGTGAATGTCGAACTTGTGCGGTTAAGGTTTTAGCAGGAGAGCCGCTGCATTTAGATAATACACTGTCAAAAGCAGAGCAAGATAATCAACAGCTGATGTGTCCGTGTGTTTCAAGGGCTAAAACGGCGGCTTTAACCTTAGATATTTGATTTATAAATTGACTTCACTTAATCACTTAATTATTTACAACGCATTAGGAACAAAAAATGACAACTGAAATAGAAATGAAAAAGCCATTACCTCCTTTTACCTGTGACACTGCGGTACAAAAAATTCGTATGGCAGAAGATGGCTGGAATGGACAAAACCCGGAAAAAATCGCACTAGCTTATTCTCAAGATAGTCTTTGGCGCAATAGGAATGAATTTGTCACAGGGCGGGCACAAATCATTGAGCTTCTTACCCGTAAATGGCAAAAAGAGTGTAATTATCGCTTAATTAAAGAGCTTTGGGCTTATAGTGATAACCGTATTGCGGTGCGCTTTGCTTACGAGTATCAAGACTTAGATGAACAATGGTTTAGAGCTTACGGCAATGAAAACTGGCAATTTAACGAGCAAGGGTTAATGACTCATCGCCATGCCAGTATTAATGATTTAAAAATATCTGCAAGCGAACGAAGATTTCATTGGCCACTAGGCGTTAGACCTTTAGAACACGCTAGTTTGACTGACTTAGGTTTGTAATAATGTTATACAAAAGTTTGGCTTAGTAAAAAAATAATAATTTTTTTTGAAATTTTTTTATTGTTGAAACACTCTTTTATCTTGAAGCTTATAACTTAATTTAACTTATCAAGGAATTCTTATGAATACTAAAACAATAGCAACAGCAGCAATTTCTAGCATCTTAGCTTTAGGTGTTTTTACGGCAACCAGTGCAAATGCTGTACCTAACCAACCTACCGCTTGGGAAAAATGTGCCGGCATTGCTAAAGCAGGTAAAAATGATTGCGGTTCATTAAATGGTAGCCATAGCTGTGCGGGGCAATCCACCATGGATAATGATGATAATGAATGGGTTTATGCAGCTAAAGGAACCTGTGAAAAAATTACTGGCGGCGTAGTGAAAGCAGAAAAGCCAGCTAAAAAATAGTTAATAATATTTATTGCTATACCATTTCTTGGTAAACAGTAGCAAGGTGTGACATTTACGGTGCACCTTGCTACATTTTCCTTATTAATGACTAGGTGTAGTTTAAGGTACAATTTAAGGTGTAAAGGCAATGAAAAAAATTAAAGGTGTTGGTTTAGGATTACGGCATCGACACTTTCAGGAGTTTATCGAAAACAAACCTGATGTGGCATGGCTAGAAGTTCACACGGAGAATTTTTTCAGTCAACATAGCACCTCGTCAAAATACTTAGCAAAAATTCGTCAAGATTATCCCATTTCTGCTCACTGCGTTGGCTTATCTATAGGCTCTGCTGCCGTAGCATGTCCAGTGCGAGAGCTGCATTTACAACAAATTAAAAAAACCGTTGATTGGTTGCAACCGTCAATGGTTTCAGATCATCTTTCATGGAGCGCTTCTGATGGCGTGCATTACTTACCTGATTTATTACCCATTCCATACACAAAAGAAGCTTTTGACGTTGTTACTAAAAATATCAACCGTGTACAAGATGTATTACAACGACAAATATTAATTGAAAACCCGTCAAGTTATTTAAGTTTTAATGACTCAACCATACTCGAATGGGATTTTTTGGCTGAATTAAGTAAAACAACAGGCTGCGGCCTGTTACTTGATGTGAATAATATTTATGTCAGTGCTTTTAACCATGATTTTGACGCCTTAACTTATCTTGAAAGTTTACCGGTAGCGGCGGTTAAAGAAATGCACTTAGCCGGTTACAGTATTGATATTATTGAAGGCAAAGAAGTCTATATTGATACCCATGGTCAAAAAGTTTATGACGGCGTGTGGCAGTTATATGAAAAAGCCATACAACGCTTTGGTGAAGTACCAACATTAATCGAGTGGGATACGGATGTACCTGAGTTATCGGTATTATTGGCTGAGAAAAGCAAAGCAGAAGCTATTATTGCCAAAGTCCTTAATAAGCAGGTTGCCTAATGACCAAATCTACTCAGCCTACTAGCCAGCCTAGCCAGCCTAGCCAGTCTAATCAAGTAACGAGGTTAGCCGAGCTGCAACGTAATTTTATCAGTGATTGCTTATCTGGCAAGCTTAAACAAGATAGTATTTTATTGGCAAAAGATATTGATAGCAGTGTTATTTCAGCAAAAGGTTTGATGGGCATATATCAAAATAGTGCTATTGCTAATATCACACATTCACTAATACTCACTTATCCGGTGATTGAAAAATTGCTTGGCGAAGAATTTTTTAGTGCAATGTGCCGAGAGTTTGTTTATCTAAATTGGCCCCAAAGCGGTAATATGGACGACTACGGGGTAGAGTTTGCTGATTTCCTAGCCGAGTTTGAACATGCAAAACACCTGCTTTATCTTAAAGATGTTGCTCGTTTAGAATGGGCATTTCACCAAAGTTCATTAGCAGACGATGCACTCAGTACTGATTGGTCGACACTGGCACAAGCCAATGATATTTTGCAGTTAACCTTTTTAGTGACACCGTCGTTATCATTGATTAGCTCTACTTTTCCTATCGATAAAATTTGGCATTTAAATCAAGAGAATGCTTCCGCTGATATGGAGGTAGAGTTTACTGATGAGCAGGACAACGATACCTTTATTCTTTTGTTTCGCCAGCAATTGAAAACCGTAGTATTGCCAATAACGATAGGTGAATTTGCATTATTAAATGCTTTTGATAACAAAGAAACCTTTGAAAAAGCCATAATTGCTGCATCAGCAAAGCAAGCTGATTTTTCGGTTGATAATAGCCTTAAAAAATTTATTGAATTGGGTGTAATTAGCGGCTTTGAAGAATAGACTGCTGCCTAATAATAAGTTCCTCAGTCGTACTAATCAAATAGTAAGGAAAAGTGTTGAGTACTGTTTTATCTAAAGAGGTTATTAATTGTCAAAATGTGCACGAACTTGGCAAGAGGGTACTTAGCGAATGGTCTGAGTTTGATCTTGAAAGTTTTGATAGCGAAGTGGCTAACAATCTTTCAACACAAGGGCTAAGTGAGCGTATTCAACAGGTGAGAAAGTCGCTATACAACCACTTGCCCAAATCTTACGAACAGTCATTGGCGATAATATTAAGAGCGCTGCCCAGTATATTACCTAAAGATGCCTTTGATACTAAATTAGATTTAGCATCACAAAATGGTTTTATCATGATTTCGTTAACAGCATTTGTTTCTCGTTATGGCATTGACCATTATCAGCTTTCAATGAATGCATTAAAAGAGATGACCAAGCGCTTCTCGGCCGAAGGCTCTATCCGTTACTTTATTGTTAGATATCCCGCACAAGTACTGGAAACTTTTTCTCGTTGGGTAACTGATGATTCAGCACATGTCAGGCGTTTAGTGTCTGAAAGTACTCGGCCTCGACTCCCAATGATGATGGCTTTACCGGAATTTAAAAAAGATCCAACACCAATTTTACCCTTTTTAGAAAGTTTGAAAAATGACAGCGAATTATTCATTCGCCGCTCTGTGGCTAATAACCTTAATGATATTGCTAAAGATAACCCTGATGTAGTCACGAGCTTATTAAAACGATGGAACGATGATAAATCGGCTAACATGACATGGCTAATAAAGCATGCGCTTCGTACATTAGAAAAACAAGGGGATGTTAATGCACTAAAGCTGTTAGGTTTTTCGGAAAACCCATCAATTAGTGTTGAAACGTTCTCGTTAAAAACATCAGAGATTAATTTAGGTGAACAATTAGAACTCTCATTACAGCTTAACACTAGTGGCAATAATGACGAAAATTTATTAATCGATTATGTCATCTATCATATGAAGGCCAACGGTAAATTGTTGCCAAAAGTATTTAAGTGGACTAAGAAAAAAACAGCTAAAAATAGTCAATTAACCCTAGCTAAAAAACATAACATTAAACCTATTTCTACCCGAAAGTATTATCCAGGTCGCCATGAGGTTCACTTGCAAATTAACGGTAAGGTGATGGCTAAAATAGATTTTTATTTAAAAATATAAAGAACTATTTTAAGCCATTATTTCAAGTATCAGCGCTCCATAGGTAAGTTCAACTGTGGGGACTTTAAAATGTTAAAAACATCATAAATCGAGACTGATTCTATGTTCACAAAAATAAAATTATGCTTACGTTCTAGCGCATTATCTATGTCTCCTGCAAAGCTCATTTCTGCCAGTGGTGTTTCATCTAAGAACGCTAACTGATTTTTTAACTGGCCTGCGTGGATTTAAAACATCTTCAAGTCATGAACTTAAACATGGCATATTTCAATAGATACATGTGAGAGCTGTGGCAAGATCCCTTTTAAAATACTTTCATATTCGTCTGATCTCAGTGGCTCAGTAGATGTTATTTTAAGAATTGCCGATTGGTGAGCAGTCCCAATTTTCCATACATGGATATCGTTAATCACCGTATTCTTATTACTCAAGGCATCTGAAATTTTATCCATGGTTGGTTGTTTTATCGACTTATCGAGAAGTACTTCACTTGATTCCTTAATTAACCCATAAGACCAACGTAAGATCACTATGGCACCCACAATCCCCATTAATGGGTCCATCCAGAGTAAACCAATGTATTTTCCTACGAGTAAAGCAACAATGGCTAATAAGGACGTTAGAGTATCAGCTAATACGTGAAAGTAGGCTGCCTTCATATTATGGTCGTGATCATGGTGGTGGTGCTCTCCATGATGGTGATGATCATCATGAAGGATAAAAACAGAAGCAACATTAACGACTAAACCTATAATCGCAACAATAATTGCTTCGTTGAAATGAATGGATTGTGGCTCAACTAATCGTAGAACAGATTCTATTATCATCATTAATGCGACTATCGCTAATGCAATCGCACTGGTAAAACCACCTAAAGAATTTACCTTGCCTGTTCCAAAGCTAAAGTCTTTATTTTTCGCGTGCTTTTTAGCATAAGAGTAAGCAAATATAGCAATGAGAAATGCGGCAGAGTGAGTTCCCATATGCCAACCGTCAGCAAGAAGAGCCATAGAGCCTGACCAAGTGCCAGCGGTAATTTCAAGTACCATAATGACAGTAGTTAACCA
>MAAC01009420.1_pt1 | contig 28268 bp, 21 predicted proteins | sample 1115981 | NCBI WGS metagenome assembly MAAC01 (sample SAMN04961126, study PRJNA320927) | seawater metagenome | isolation source: sample BD02T64 sea water enriched with oil for 64 days | place: USA:Gulf of Mexico | collected 2013-07-27
TTTAAATGAACGTTACGATCCAACCTTTTCTCCAACTAAAGAAGAAGGCTATATTACATTAACAACACACAACAACAGAGCTATGACAATTAATAACTCTGAGTTAGAAAAATTAAAAGCTTCAAAAGCTTTTTTCAGGGCAGATGTTAGTGGTAAATTCAATGAAAATGCTTTTCCAAACGATGAACGTTTAGCCCTAAAAGTAGGAGCGCAAGTAATGTTTATTAAAAATGATAGTTCGCAAGAAAAGAGATATTACAACGGGAAAATAGGAATCATTACCAGCCTTAATAATGATACCGTTACAGTTCAATGTGGTAACGAACTAGATGAAATTGTTACAGAAAAGGAAACTTGGGAAAATATCAACTACTCTATTAACGAAGAAACGAAAGAAATAAAAGAAGACATTACAGGTTCATTTTCTCAAATTCCGTTGCGTTTGGCTTGGGCAATTACCATTCATAAAAGTCAGGGTTTAACTTTTGAAAAAGCAATTATTGATGCAGAAGCTTCTTTTGCACACGGACAAACCTATGTTGCTTTGAGTAGATGTACTTCTTTAGAAGGCATTGTCTTAAAAACAAAAATTAGCAACAATGCCATTATTAATGATGCAAAGGTTGGTTCGTTTACTAAAAGCGTAGAAGAAAATCATCCTGATGAAGAGCAATTGATTGCTTCTGAAAAACAATTTCAACTGAATTTGATTTCTGAATTGTTCGATTATCAACCTTTATTATACCCTACAACACGGTTGATTGATGTTTTTTATAAAAACAGAACAAGTATTAAAGGTGAAGTCATCAATCATTTAGATATGATTAAAGACAATGGAATTGTAGCCCTGTTAAAAGTTGCAAACGGCTTTAAAATTCAGCTAAGAACAATTTCAGAAGACGAAGATTTACCAGAAAATAGTTCAGCTGTTCAAGAACGTTTTACAAAAGCTGTAGATTATTTTGTGATACAAACAAAAAGTAACATTCTGAAACCTTTGAATGCAATTTCATTTTCGACAGATAATAAAGCAGTAAAAAAAGATTTTGACAAACAGTTTGACTCTCTACAAGAAAAATTATTAGAAAAGTTATTTGCTCTTCAAAAAATGACAGCTGGTTTTAATGTGAAAACCTATTTACAAGTAAGAGCAAATTCAGTTTTACAAAATGTAGAAAAACCGAAGAAGAAAAAAGTGGCTTCTAAAAGAGATCCCATTATTGCTTTAAAATTAAGAAGCTTAAGAGATGATATTGCTAAGGCAGAAATGATTCCACACTTTCAAATTTTCACCCAAGAAACATTATACCTACTATGTGATGTATTACCAAGAACTGAAAAAGAGTTATTGAAAATAAACGGAATGGGGAAAATTAGAGTCAAAAAATATGGTGACGAAATTTTAGAGCTCATAGAAGGCTATTGCAAAGAAAATGGCATCAATCATTTGAATCAACAGAAAAAAGAAGATAAAAAACCTACAAAACAAATCACTTTCGAGTTGTTTAAAAGTGGCTTATCCGTTAAAGAAATTGCTACAGAACGCAGTTTAACAATTACAACCATAGAAGGACATTTGTCAAGTTATATCACTACTGGTGATGTTAATATTTTAGAATTAATTCCAGAAAAGAAATATAAAAAATTGCAAAAAGAAATTGAAGAAACAGAATTTAAAAGCTTGACAGACTTGAAGGAAAAAATAACCAAAAGCTATTCTTTCTCTGAAATTAAAATGGCCTTATTAGCCATCGAATTTGAAAAATAAAAAACCGCTAAACAAATTGCTCAGCGGTTCTTTTTAATTATTCTCTTTTCCTTTATTTATTAATTTCTTTAGTACTTAAATGAAACTCTTGATAGGTTTGCAATAAGCTTAATAAAGCCCCAACCAAATCTTTTGTTTCTAATAATACACTAAAGTATAATGTTGTGTTTTTAGGACTTGTCTCATCTGTTCTAATTCTAGCAACTTGTTTTTCAATTGACGCAGAAACATCCAATAATAATTCTTGCTTCTCAATTAAAACATCGTTCAATTGATCAAAAGTTCTATTCTCAAAGACATCACTTATTTTCTCTAATAAATCAGATAGTTTATTATCAATGTGTTTTAAATCTTTTAATTGTCCTTTTTTAAGATTCTTATGGTTGTTGTTTACATGTTTAAAACTCGCTCTAGAAATATAACTAATAGATTGAGCAACATCTTGTAAATACCCTAATACTAAAATATAGAATCTACTTGCCTGTACAGATGTGTCATCTAAAGATTTGATAAAGTAAAACACTCCATCTTTTAATCCATCAATTTCGTCATTTAACTTTCCAACGTGTTTATCCGTTTTACGTAATTTATTTAAATCGTGCTTTGCTAAATCATTTACCACATTAGTATATAATTTATTTACACGAGTAGCAACTTCTGCAATATGATCTGAACTTTCTTCAATTACTCCATTGATAGTAATTAATTCTGCTCTTTCAATATGCATTTGTTTCTTCTCTTCTTTTGATTTTTGTGTATGCTTGATAGAGTTTCTTGCAATCAACCCAAATACAGCTAATAGTAAGAATCCAACCATTACAATTCCTCCTAAATTAATTAGGTAAGCTACAGTTGCAGCAGCAATAAAAGCTACTAAAGCAGTCATAAACCAACCACCAATCACATTTAATACACCAGCAACTCTATACACTGCACTTTCTCTCCCCCAAGCTCTATCTGCTAAAGATGTACCCATTGCAACCATAAAAGTTACATAAGTTGTTGACAATGGCAATCCCATTGACGTCCCTACAGAAATTAATATTCCAGCTACAATTAAATTGATTGAAGCTCTAATCATATCAAAAGCTGGCATCTCATATGTTTTGTCTTTTGACAATGTGATGACAGGTTTCTGAAATTTAGAATCTACAAAAGCCAAGGTCTTTTTTGGAAAAACATAACTGATCCCCATATTTAATCCCATCGCAGCTCTAACTACTACTCTAGACATTGGGTTTGGCTGAAACTTCTCATGTCCTTCTCCTTGACGTGATAAATTAATTCCGGTTTCAATTACTGTTTTTGCTTTTTTCGAGGTCCAAATGGTAACTACCATAATTGCTCCAGCAATTAATAAGTACCAAAAGTTTGCAGGCACTTTTTTATCTAAAACTGCCATTGAAAAACTTGTCGCAGCTTCCCCTGAACTTTGCCAAGCAGCGTATGAATCCCAAGCAGCAATAGGTACACCAATAAAGTTTACCAAATCGTTACCTGCAAAAGCTAATGCTAAAGAAAAAGTTCCAATTCCAATAATTAGTTTTAAAATATTTGTCTTAAATACTTTGATTAAAAATTGAGATATTAATGACCAAAAGACAAATCCAATAGTGATAATCAACATTAGGTTCCCTTCAATTAAGTGTTTAATATCTTTATAAAATGGTGTTCCCTTTAAACCTTTAATAACTATAAAATAAGTAATTGCAGTAATTGCAAATCCTCCAAACAATGCATTTACATAACTTGGTCTACTTTCTAAATGAAATGAGTAAATTAATCTAGAAACAAACTGGACAATTGCTCCAACAGAAAAAGCGACGACAACAGAGAGCAGAATACCAAAGATGATAAACATTGCTGTTTCTGTATTGATATATTTTCCAAGATTTGCAGCTGTTTCTCCAGAGTCTGTAGTATAAATTTTTATCAATGCCATTGCTACTGCAGCTCCTAATAATTCAAACACAATAGAAACGGTTGTAGAGGTTGGCATCCCTAATGAGTTAAAAACATCTAGTAATAAGATGTCTGTAATCATTACAGCCATAAAAATGTACATGATTTCATTAAAGTAAAATTCGCTTGGAACAAAGATTCCTTTTCTAGCGACTTCCATCATTCCGCTTGAAGTTACAGAACCTACAAAGACTCCTAAACTGGCAATGATTAATATCTTTTTAACTGGTATTGCTTTAGAACCAATTGCTGAATTTAAAAAGTTAACAGCATCATTACTAACTCCTACTACTAGGTCGATTACTGCTAAAATTGTTAATGCAATAAGCATTAAAATATATGGATTCTCCATGTTTGTTTTTTTAATTTTTGTTTTACAAATGTATAAACACGCTCACGTTCAAATGTTATGCCTATGTTAACTTTTTGTTTCTAGAAATGAATGTCTATTTGCAATCTGCACATGACTTGATTGGTTTTATAAACCAAATCTAAATAACTAATATCTGTTTGCACTTTTAACTTATGTCCTACTAAATATTTAGAAAGACCAATTGTATATTGATTCTCTGCTCCTTTCCCTAAAAATTGATCGTAGTTAACATTGGTGTATCTTCCTGTTACCTCCCAATTTTTTGAAAATAAATAGCCACTCACTAAGTTTAAACTATTTCCTGTTTGTACTTTATCTCCAGTTAAACTATTATCTGAGTTTTTTGCCAATGGATCTTTTGCATCTCTTAATGCATATTCTCCCATAAAAGAAAACCCTTTATATTTTAACATGGTATCAATAAATAGTGTTGAGATATTGGTTTCAAAAAAACCAATATCATTTTTCATATAAGAACCTTGATTACTCCTATTTTTAACAGCGTTATTATTTAGATCGTAACTTGCAGCCAAAGCCCACTTTACAGTTTTTTCTCTTTTTAAATCTCCACCTATATAATCTCCTTTACCTGTAAAGTTTCCAAAAGGTAACAATTCTACTCTAGCAGTATATTGTAATCCTCCTAAATTACCAGTAGTTACATTTCTTCCTTCTCCTTGTGCGATAGAAAATATTTCTTTTATGATAAAGTTATCTGAAACATTAAAATGATGTCTTAATTGAATTCCCATATCTCTATCGATATTGAATCTTTTATTTAATAAAGATCTATCAACCAATTGCATGTTTGCAGAAGAAACAACTCGCTCTCTATTTCCTGGCAATTTGGTTTGACCAACCCATAAGACAAAGTTGTCGTGGAAATTCCATTTTAATACTGCATCTAAAATATATCTAGGTGAATTATTAGTGAATTCTGAAGCTCCTCCAATATCTTTATTAGAAAGTCCTAATTCTAATTTGTATTTTAACTTTGGGCTAAAAGCAAAACCACTAAATTTTAATCTCGCTCTTCTAACTAACATCGAAGTTTCTTGATTTGATAAGCCATTAGAGTTAGCATCCCAAATAGAAGTTCCTAAAAATTGCATCCTAGCACCAATATTCATTGACCAAGAATTATCTTCTCCTACAAGGTTAAACAGTCCTTTACCAAATTTTGGTGAATTTGCTTCTTGAGCACTTAACACACTAACAAACAGCAACAAAGCTACTGTAGTTTTAATATAAAATTTCATTTGTATTCGTTTTTGTCGCTGCAAAGAACCAATACTAATGTTAATTTAATGTTTCCAAATTATTATTATAGCAACAACAAAACTGCCTTCGGCCGAAGGCAGTATGGCTGTATTCATACCTAAAGTCGACAAAAACTAAATACGTTATGAAATACTGTAACTTTATAAATTTACAATGCAAATATCAGACAAGAACATTATATTAAAGTAAGAGGAATATTAAATAATCATTAATGAACACCCCATTAACATTACACTTTTATTAAGCATAAAATATTTTTACCTTTGATAAAATTCTCTTAACGAAATGATCAAAAAAATTTACTTCTTTATTCCAATTGTATTGTTGATTATTTCATGCAAAAATAAAAACATGACTACACATAAATTCACGAATAATCTTATTAAAGAAACGAGCCCATACTTGTTGCAACATGCGCACAATCCTGTAAACTGGTATGCTTGGAATGATGAAACATTGGCATTGGCAAAAAAAGAGAATAAATTGTTATTAATTTCTGTTGGATATTCTTCTTGTCATTGGTGTCATGTTATGGAAGAAGAAAGTTTTGAGAATGAAGATGTAGCAAAAATCATGAACGAGTATTTTATCAATGTAAAAGTTGATAGAGAAGAAAGACCAGATGTAGATCAAATTTACATGAATGCCGTTCAGTTAATGTCAGGAAGTGGCGGTTGGCCTTTAAATTGCATTGCATTACCAGACGGAAGACCAATTTGGGGCGGCACCTATTTTAGAAAAGAAGAATGGATGCAAACGCTGCAGCAAATTGGAGATTTGTACAATAAGAATCCAGAAAAAGTGATTGAATATGCTGAGAAGTTAACAGCTGGAATTCAACAATCTGGCTTGGTTTCTATAAACAAGGAAAAGGTTTCTTTTACTAAAGAATATCTTAATGAAACGGTAAAAAAATGGAGTATTTATTTTGATGATGATTTAGGAGGGCTAAACAAAGCGCCTAAGTTTCCGATGCCTAATAATTATCATTTCTTACTAAGATACGCCTATCAGAATAATTTTAATTCTTTAAAAACTTATGTTAATAACACTTTGACTAAGATTGCGTTAGGAGGAATTTTTGATCAAGTTGGTGGTGGTTTCTCAAGGTATTCAGTCGATACAAAATGGCATATTCCACATTTTGAGAAAATGCTATATGACAATGGTCAATTAGTAAGTTTATATGCAGATGCATATTTAATTACTAAAAATGAATTGTATAAAGAAACGGTTTACAACACCTTAGAGTTTATTGAACGCGAATTACTCGATCCTTCGGGAGGGTTTTATTCGGCGCTAGATGCAGATAGTTTAAATGATAAAGGTGAACTTGAAGAAGGCGCTTATTATGTTTGGACAAAAGAGGAATTACAAAAAATTCTAAAAGATGATTTTGAATTATTTTCTGATTATTATAATGTGAATCAATATGGCTTTTGGGAAAAAAACAATTATCACTTAATTAGAAATACATCAGATGAAGTCTTTGCTAAAAAAAACAACTTACAAGTTAGTAATGTAAAATCAATAGTAAAAAACTGGAGAAAAACACTTTTAAAGCAACGATCGAAAAAAGAATACCCTAGGTTAGATGATAAAATACTAACCTCTTGGAACGGGATTATGCTTAAAGGATATGTTGATGCGTATCGTGTTTTTAATGATTCTCATTTTTTAGATGTTGCTTTAAAAAACGCCAACTTTATAGAACAAAATATGTTTAAAGAAGACGGCACATTGTATCACAACTACAAAAATGGTACAGCAACCATCAACGGATACTTAGAAGATTATGGAACTATTATTGACGCTTTCATTTCGCTTTATGAAGTGACTTTAGATGAAAAGTGGTTGTCTATATCAAAAAGCCTAACAGACACTAGCTTTGACCACTTCTACAATTCTGCATCAAGTATGTTTTACTTTACTTCAGAAAAAGACACGAAATTAATTGCCAGAAAAATGGAAGTTGAAGATAATGTAATGCCTTCTTCAAATTCTATGATGGCAAAAAATTTATTTAAGCTAAGTCATTATTATGACAATGCGTATTATTCAAAAGTAAGTACTCAAATGCTGAATAATATGACCAAAGACATTCAAAATTATGGCTCAGCATATTCAAATTGGTTAGATTTATATAGCAATTTTACTGAGCAGTATTTTGAAATTGCGATAAGTGGTGAAAATTCGAAAAAGGTACTCAAAGAAATCAATCAAAAATACATTCCCAATAAATTAATTTGCGGAAGTATTTCTGATAGCAATTTACCTTTATTAGAAAACAGGTTTGTTAATGGTAGAACATTAATTTATGTTTGTGTAAACAAAACCTGTCAATTACCAACTGAAGATGTAACTACAGCTTTTCAACAAATTAAAACTTTACAAAAATGAACACACTGATGCTTTTTTTAATAGGATTCGTTGCCTTTGAACATATATATTTCTTAGTCTTAGAAATGTTTTTGTGGACAAAACCAAAAGGCATAAAAACCTTTGGATTGAAATCTAAAGAATTTGCAGAAGAAACAAAAGTACTAGCTGCAAACCAAGGATTGTATAATGGTTTTTTAGCCGCTGGATTAATTTGGTCACTTATTATTGAAAGTCATGATATAAGTATATTCTTTCTAAGCTGTGTAATTGTTGCAGGTATTTACGGAGCTTACTCTACAAAAAACATCAGACTCTTTTATGTTCAAGCAATTCCTGCAATATTAGCTCTTCTAATTATAATGTTTAATTAAAAGGTAGAAAAACAGTATTAAATTAAATATAAATTGACATTAAAGTCCCAAAGAATGTTTAACGCTTTTTCTGAGGAACGGCAATAAAATCTTTTAAATAAAAAGGCTCAAAATAAGCGACATCTTCGATGTCGTTTTTTTTGTATTTATCATACGCTAAAGAGCACATTTCTTTTGCTGAAGGATATTTCTCATCAACAAAAATAGCATTGGTATGCGAAATAACTTCTTTACATTTCTCTGCTCCATCTCCTAAAAAATAAACGTTCCCTTTTTCTAAATATGTAGCAAAGGAGTTCACATCAATTATTTCTGCTTTAATTTCTCTTATTTGCTTGTAGTTCACATCTAGAACAGATGAATATACTTCCATTCTTCTAGCATCTAACATTGGAATAATAACTCCTTTTTTTTCAGCAATTGAATGTGCTAATGATTGTAATGTATCAATCGATATTAAAGGAATATTTAGCGAAAAGCACAACCCTTTAGCTGCGGAAACTCCAATTCTTAAACCTGTATAAGAACCTGGACCTTTACTAACAGCAACGGCAGACAAATCGTTTATGGAAATCCCTGCTAAAACAATCACTTTATTAATAAATGAATGTAACACTTCTGCATGTGAGTAATTTCCATTATTCAATTCTTTAATTGCTATTAACTCTCCATTTTTGGAAATACTAACAGAACAATTTTTTGTAGAAGTTTCTATGTTAAGAATATAGGTCAAATGAGTGCTTTTTGGCAAAGATACATTTTGCATCAAACAAAACATAAAGTTTACAATTAATAGTTAAAATGATAAAAATGTTTTGAAAAAACCAAAATGCGTAGTACTTTTATTGCAATTAAGCCCCATTAATTAATAATTTGAAAAAATATCTAAAATACTTTATTGCTTTTTTTATAGTATTATTAAGCAGTTTTGTTCTCTCAACAAAAACAGAAAATACAGCTTCTGATTTAAGCTCTACAGTACCAGTTACTGATAGTGTCATAGAAAATAAACCCTCTTTCCTTATAGGTAGATTTACAGATTCTGAAACTAAAAAAGTACATCATAAATTAGATTCATTACTTAAAAGGATTAATAAAAGACATGATTTTCATGGTGCAATTTTAGTCGCTAAAAATGATAAAATTGTGTATCAGAATCAAATTGGAATGGCTGATTTCAGAAAAAAGAAACCGCTAAACAAGGAATCTGTTTTTCAATTAGCATCTGTAAGCAAACAGTTTACTGCTACTTCAATTATGATGCTTATTGAACGAAACCAATTGCAATTAACAGATACAGTTTCTAAATACTTTCCTAAATTCCCTTTTAAAAATATCACTATAAAACATTTATTAAATCATACCTCTGGCTTACCTAAATATTTTTGGGTTGCAGAGCATGAGTGGAATAAAAGCAAGCCTCCAAGCAATTTAGAGATGATGAAGTTTTTTGAAACTAGTAGTACTGCATCAATGTTTTTTAGACCAGGAAGAAATTTTGATTATTCAAATACTGGGTATTTTGTGTTGGCTTCAATCATAGAAAAAATAACCGAAATGAGTTATTCTGACTTTGTAAGAATTAACATTTTTGAGCGTTTACAAATGGACAATTCTTTTGTGTATAGCTATAAAAACGATCCCATAAAAGAGAACCAATTGCAAGGGTATAGATTGTATAGAGGCTGGAGGCATCTTAAAATAGGTGGTACTGTCAATGACGCAATTGTTGGTGATAAAAACATCTATGCGACTAATGAAGATTTGCATAAATGGATCGTTGGTTTAAATAATGGGACTCTTATTTCTGAAGAATCATTAGAAATGATGTATACCAAAGGAAAAACCAAATATGGTAGAAAGGTACCTTATGGTTTTGGTTTTAGAATTGACACTAAAAATGATGAGAAAGTAATTTACCATTTCGGTAAATGGAATGGTTTCAGTACTGGACTTTCGATGTATCCAAATGAAGATTTAGTTGTCATAATATTAGAACATACCAGTTACAAATCAATGGGGTATTTAAACAAGAAAATAAAGAGCATCGTTTTAAATAATTTTAAATAGTAAAATGATTTCTTATAAAAACAAAAACCTCTGAGAATATTTCTCAGAGGTTTTTGTTTTTATCTAATTTTTGAGGGTACTAAAAAATTGATTCTCCATAATAGAATTTCAATACTTTGGTTTTAAATACATAATCATATTTAGATCTAATCAAAGTTGATTCTGCATTTACCAAGCGATTTCTTACTTGATCAAACTCAAATAAAGTCATTGCTCCAAAATTATATCTTTCTTGTGCATTTTTAAAAGCTTCCTGTTGCGCTTCTAATGAAGATTTTGATGCTTCGTAGCTTTTTAAAGCTGCTTTAGCGTCTAAGAAAGCTCTTTGTATTGTTTGTTGTAAATTTAATTTTGCGCTCTCTAAAGAAAGCTCACTCTTCTCTTTACTAATTATTGCTTTACTAAGATTTACCTTATTTTGAAATTTATTAAAAATCGGAATACTTAATGATAGCCCAACTCCATAACCAAAGTTATCATTTAGCTGGTTAAAAAAGTAGTCATTTCCAGGGTAACCTTGAATTAAAGTATATCTATGGCTAAAGTTTGTTCCTGCACTTGCTGATGCTGATAATGTTGGTAAAAAACCACTTTTTGCGATATCAATATTTAAATCTGATTGCTTGATGTTTAATTTTTCTTTTGTAATTTCTGGTCTTGTCTCTACTGCTTTTTTATAAATAGTAGTTGGATCTTTAAATAAAAGAGACGCAGAAGGAGCTCCTACATTTATTGTAGCTACATCAAAATTTGTTGGATCTAATTGTAATAATTGTGCCAACTGTAACAAGGCTAAATTTAATGTGTTTTCTAAAGAAACTACATTTTGTAAATCACTTGCATAGGTAGATTTTGAGTTTAATAACTCTCCTCTAGCCTTAGTTCCTGCATCTACTTGGTTTTGTACAACTTCTATTTGTTTTTTACTAATCTCTGCCTGTACTTTTGATACAGTTAAATTTTCTTTAGCAAATAAAATGTTTAAGTATGAGTTTACTACGTTTAAAGAAATATCATCAATAATTTTTTGAAGATCTAATTTACTTCCCATCACTCCTAGCTTAGAAAGCTTGTAAGAGTTTAACAGTCTGTAGCCATTAAATACTGTAACTCCACTATTTAAATTATAAGAAGAGCTAAAATTAGTTGAAGAGATTCTTCCATTAGTCACTGGGTCAATTGTAGAACCAAAACTTAAATTAGCTCCTGACGAAGCATTTAAGTTTGGTAAAAAACTCCCTTTTGCACCAACTACATCTTGCTCTAAAGATTCAAGATTTAATGCAGATTGTTTGATTGTTATGTTATTCTGTACTGCATATTCTACTGCTTCTTTCAATTCCCATTTTTTTTGAGAAACTCCAGAAAAAGAAAAAGCTACTAATGCAATTATTACTAAGACCTTAATTTTCATTTATTAAATTTTGTTAGTTTTTATTTTATCTTTTTTATTAAACACAAACAATGCGCCAAAACAAAAAAAATTATGAGCGATTGTTTACCAGCTAGTTACCTAAATTTTCTTTTTTTATAACTGTTTGATTTCGAACACTTGTGATTAATATCGAACACTATTCTATTCAACATTGTACATATGACGAATAAAGATAGAATATGTTACATTTTTTTTATCTTATTCAAGTGTTAATTTTTAAGTCTCTTTTTATATCGAAATAAAACGTATCCTAAAATAGCAACAAGTAGATAGGGAAAGAGCATTAGGTATGTAATTCCAGAGTTAATACCTTCTGCCATATCTAGTCCTCCATTTTCAACCACAGCTTTACACATTGCGCATTGCGCATTGGAATCTAAAACAAAAAATAGAACTAGTAGTAATGCAATATTTTTTTTCATCATTAATTATAATAAGGAGAGATCATTAAATAAACTACAACACCGGTAACAGCGACATATAACCATAAAGGAAAAGTGATTTTTGCGATTTTTTTATGCGCTGTAAACTTTCCTAACTTGGCTCTAACAAAAGTTATGAGTACAAACGGAATTACAACTATTGATAATAGGATGTGAGAAATTAAAATAAAGTAATAGATATATTTAATAACTCCTTCTCCACCAAATTTGGTTGACTCTGAGGTCATATGATAAGCAATGTACATAAACAAGAAAACGACAGAACATATAATTGCAGAAGTGTTTAATTGTTCGTGAACTTTTCTATTTCCTTTTTTAATTGCAACAACTGCCAAAACTAAAAGCACAGCAGTTAATCCGTTAATTGATGCATAAATTGGAGGTAAAAAGGATAATGGTTCAACATCAAAACCTAATTTCTGTAAATTTACACCAAACAATCCTGCAACTGCTACTGGAATAACTATAGATAAAATTGTAATTATTCTGTTGTATTTTTTTTCTTGACTTGAAATATCTTTATTCATTTAACAATAACTTAATATCTTCTTTCAACTCTTTTATTTGATCTGGAAACGTATTTTCTTCTAATGCTCTGTAGTACATTATTGGATTTCCATGCGTATCTTTTCTTGATCTTATGTTTCCTTGCTTATCAACCAAAGCGAACAAACCTGAATGTTCAAAACCACCATGATCTCCATCTCCATTACCAGCAAATAACTTAAACCCTTTGTTGGATAAGGTATAGACTACTTCTTGACTTTTACCAGTTAACATATGCCAGTTTCTACTCTCAATATTGTGGTCTTTTCTATATTGCTTTAAAATTTCTGGTGTGTCTATATCTGGAGTAATAGAAATAGATGCAATTCCGAAATTTGGGTTTCCGTAAAATTCATTTTGTACATCAATCATTTTTCTATTCATAATAGGACAAATAGATGGACAGGTTGTGAAAAAGAATTCTACGACATATACTTTTCCTTCAAAATTTTTATTCGTGATCTTATTTCCATTCTGGTTTATAAACTCAAAATCTGGAACTTTATTGAAAGTAACTAAATCTGCTTTTTGAAACCTCTTTACCACTTTCGGAACCACGTAAATCCCAAAAATTAAAATGATGAATGAAATTCCTATATATGAATACTTTTTGCTCATTGCTTTATATTTTTCGTTTGCGGCGTTTTTCCTTTTCTAATGATTTTTTAAGTTGATAATAAATGATTTCTATATCCTTTTTCATCTTATTTTTTAAATCATTAACAGAATTCATATTGTAACCATACAATCTTCCATTGTCTGTGTCTTCATCATCTTTACGTCCTCTTAAACGCAGTTCTCTATCAATAATAAATGTGTATTCTGAACTTAAATTTGGATGGATTGTATATGGTGAATCGAAACTATTGAAAACTGCTTTAATTTCATTTGCATCCATAAAAACAAATTTCCAATTCTGGATATCTGTATAAGTTCTTAACTTCTTTTTTAAAGATTCAACCTCAGGCTCGCTTCCTTTTGGGCAAATCAAAACCGATTGAAAATAAAGGCTTTTTCTATATCTTTTATAGATAACTTCGTTCAAGTTAAAAAGTCTTCCTTTGTTTTTATCAAAGTCAGAACCTAAGAAACTCACAACAGAAAAATGATCTTTAAAGGAAACATCTCCTTTAATGTTTTCTACTTTTTCTGTAAGTATTGGTAAATTAGCATGATTGTAAATACCTAATGAAAGGAAAATATAAAAAATTAATGGGCCTAAAAAGAGTACCGATAAAATGAATCCTTTTTTGATTTTGTTTTTCTCCATGATGCAAAAAAAAAGGTGGTAAAAACCACCTTATATATTTTATTTAATTACCATTTTACAAGTGGTGCCAATGTAGAGTATAAATAATCACCTTCTATTAAAAGTAATGTTACAAGGTAACTGATTAAGAATACGGCTGTCCAAACAACAGAGCGTCTAAACCATTTTTTTTCACCTTCCATATGCATAAATGCCCATGTAATCCCATACGCTTTAGCAAGGGTTAAAATGATGAAAATCCAATTTAATGGGCTTGTTCCTAAAAAGCTAGTCAAGTGTAATGATGCTGGTTTAACAATACCAAAACCTACTTCTACTATAGTTATTAAAGATAAAATTCCAAAAACTTTCCAGATTCTACCTGTATTTGATTCGTGTGCGTGTGCCATGTTTTGTCTGTTATTTTAAATTATACTAAGTAGAAGAATGTGAATACAAATACCCAAACTAAATCTACAAAGTGCCAATATAACCCTACTTTCTCAACCATTTCGTAATGTCCTCTTCGCTCATAGGTCCCTATGATTACATTAAAGAAGATAATGATATTAATCAATACTCCCGTAAATACGTGAAATCCGTGAAAACCTGTAATAAAGAAAAAGAAATCTGCAAAAATTGGATTTCCATATTCGTTTACTTGAAGATCTGCTCCCTCTACTACTTGTTTCGCTTTTAATAAATAAGCAGAACCTTCTTCTCTAGAAAGTATTATTTTTTGTTTGGTAGCAGGATCTATTTTCTCTATTCTAATTTGAACAGAAGCATCATGACTGTATGAGTTTACAACTTGATTTAATGAATAGGTTGACAATGTTTCACCACTTTCAAACCATAAACCATTCTTTCTAGTATGTGCAACTCTATCTCCTTTTTCTCCAACTACAAAATCAGTCAAGGCTATTTGATGCATTGCTCCATGTCCATCGTCTTTTACAAACTGTAAGATTTTACCATCTTTTGTTTGAACAGCTCCATAAGAACCTTTGATAAAGTTTTTCCATTCCCAGGCCTGAGAACCTAAGAATATAATACCACCAATAATGGTAAATAACATATACCAAGCTACTTTCTTTTTCTTCATTTGATGACCTGCATCTACTGCTAAAACCATCGTCACAGAAGAAAAGATTAAAATAAATGTCATTAATGCTACATAGTACATTGGTGCATGTACGCCGTGTAAAAATGGAAAGTGAGTAAATACCTCATCGGCAATTGGCCAAGAATCAATAAATTTAAATCTTGTTAAACCGTAAGCGGCCAAAAAACCAGAAAAAGTTAATGCATCTGATACGATAAAAAACCACATCATCATTTTTCCGTAGCTAGCTCCAAAAGGCTTTTCTCCGCCTCCACTCCAAGTAGCTTTTTTGTCAGTCTTTGCAGCAATAGTTGCTCCCATAAATATCTATGTTAATTATTTTTTAAAATAGTTTGTCAAAATTACATAATTTTCATCATCTAATAAAATAGAAAAAGAAAAATAGATAAATCCATAGCACTCCAACAAAATGCCAGAATATTGCACCTAGCTCAAAACCAAGCAATTCAGTAGCGGTGTACTTAGATTTATAATGATTATAAATTACAACTAATAGCACAATTAAACCCGCAATTAGGTGTAAAATATGCATAAAAGTTATTCCAATAATAAATGATGTTGATACAGTACTGTTTGGTCCTGTAAAAAAGAGACCTATACTCTTAAGGTTATTAAAACCTTCATATTGAAAGTAAATAAACCCAATTCCTAAAAACAAGGTAAGTATCAATAATAAAAAACTAGCTTTTATGTTGTTCTTTTTAAGCAATCTTTGAGACAAAATAAAAGTAATACTGCTTAATACAATTAAAATTGTACTGATGTAAAACGCTGTTGGCAAATCAAAAGAAACCCAATCTTCTCTTTTTCTACTTACAACATAAGCACTTGTTAATCCAGCAAAGAACATTGTCATGCTAATCATTGAAACCCATAACATAGGTTTTGCTGATTTTTGCTTTGCTGTTTTTAATTCTGATTTTAAACTTTCTTGACTCATTTAATGTAAAAATTTATCTACTACATATATTATTTGTACTAATGTGATATAAAGCACACTAGACAACATTAATTTTCTTGCTTCAACATTAGACTCTGTCTTATATAACTTTACTCCATAAAACAACATTGAGCTCCCAATTAAAGCAATTATTACCGCTGTTACTGGGTATATATAAAATTCTCCTGTAACTTTTAAAACTGGCAAAACTGAAACAAGAATCATTATTATTGTGTAAAAGATAATTTGCTTAACTGCTCCTTTATCTTTTGTATTCATTGGCAACATATTAAACCCTGCCTTTTTATATTCTTCAAATTGTAACCATCCAATTGCCCAAAAATGCGGGAACTGCCAAAAAAACTGAATCAAGAATAAGAAGCCTGCTTCAATTCCAAATTGATTAGTGGCTGCTACCCAACCTAACATAAACGGTATTGCTCCTGGTAATGCTCCAACAAACACAGCGAGTGGTGTTACAGATTTCAAAGGAGTGTAAGCGCTAACATACAAGAAAATACAGATTGCACCAAACAATGCCGACTTTGCGTTAATGCTATACAGAATACCAATTCCAATAATTGTAAATAAAACGGCAATAGTTAACGCGGTTCTAACAGTCATTCGACCTGTTGGTAATGGTCGATTCATTGTTCTCTTCATTAAAGCATCAGTATCTTTCTCTATAACTTGATTAAATGCATTAGATGCGCCTACCATTAAATATCCACCAACAGCTAATTTAATAATAATTCGTGCTTCAATAATATCTACAGCAAGTAAATAACCTGCTATTGCAGAAAACACAACACTTAATGACAACCCTATTTTTGTAAGTTGCTTAAAATCTGATACAAAACCTTTAAAAGTTGGCTTATTTTCTATTGATGAAATGGAGTCCATTTATTATTTTCAATTCTTTTGCAAAGATATTTTTTTCTACTCGATTTCCTGCACTTTTTAAGTGATAAAAACCGGAATTAAAATTTTTTTAAAAAAATTTAAAAATATCTTTGGTATCTCCTTTTTTGTTTTAACTTTGCACCCGCATTGAAAGACATGCTAGTTCTTAAAAATATACTGTGCGAAAGTAGCTCAGGGGTAGAGCATCACCTTGCCAAGGTGGGGGTCGCGGGTTCAAATCCCGTCTTTCGCTCTATTCACATAAAAATATACCAATGCTCAAGTGGTGGAATTGGTAGACACGCTGGACTTAAAATCCAGTGGGCAGTAATGCCCGTATGGGTTCAAGTCCCATCTTGAGTACAACTAAAGTCTTAACATTAATTTGTTAAGGCTTTTTTTTGGCCTAAATTTAAATGATACGCATAAAAAAACCCACTCTAAAGTTAGAGTGGGAAAATTGCTATGAAAAAGAAAGTGGTTTTTACACCACGGTACAAATATACAAGTTTTTTATAAACTTTTATACTTTTTAGAAATTTTTTAAGTTTTTTTTAGAAATCTAAATACCAATTAAATAAATCTGCTTTAATTCCAACAGTGAACCAGACTGTATTTTCGCTTTTAAAATTGGTAGTAGCTACTTCTGGCGAAAAGCTTCTAAAAGTAACCCCTCCAAAGAGACTTAAATTACTTGAAGGATTCAATAAATATCGCCCTTGAAAGTCTGCTATAAACAGCGTTGCTTTATTTCCTTGAGCAACTTCATTATTATTATCACCTTTTCTAATATCGTATGATTTATAGATATCCCCTCCATTACTTAGTATATCAGAATCATCAAAACCTTTTTGCCCGATAATCATTTTTGCGCTTGTTGTCCATCTATCAAACTTGTAATTTCCAATCGCAATTGCCTCCCAAAAATTTGCTCCCCAGGCATGACTCAAGGACTGACTATAGTTTCCATAATTAAGAATAGGATCTTTGTGCGCAAAGGTATATGGCCTTACTGTATTTAATTCCGCTTGTAAAAACAGGTTTTTAACACCAAATGCATCAAAATACTTTGCGCCTAATTGGAATCCAAATTTATTTCCCCAATACCCTAAATCACCAATTTTACCAAACGAGAACTCATCAACAACTAATTGAGAGTACAGCATTAAATTCTCTTTTAACTTATACTTAGCTGTCAGTCCTAACATGGCATTCCCGGCATCTTCTCCTCTACTAAACTCTACAGACCTATAAAATATTAAGGGATTTAAAAAACCAACATCAAAACCTTGATCTCCTTTTGAGATGGCAGTTTCAAAAAAACCTAGGTTTAATTTATCGGTAACATTGATACTTAAATAATGCATTGCAACATATTTTCTTGCGTGCTCATTATTCACTACTGCTGGGTGTCTCACATCTGTACCCCAAAGCCAAATATTGGTATACTTAAATTTCCAGAAACTTACATTCATTTTCAGATATGGCATCGGCGATGACACATCAGATAGCAGCAATGAACGATAACCATCACCAATAAAATTCTTCCCATTTCCGAATTGAAACTGCAGAAACTTGTTAGGTGTATATGCCAAATACCCCTCGGCAACTGGATAATCAAATGCGTTCTCTTTAAACCCTTTTGCCTTTCCCCTTCCAGGAACTAGCCCTTCTGAAAATGCTGGCCTAAACGTTTGTGATGGATTTGAAATATAGTCATTCACATAGCCTGCAAACCTTCCCTGACTTTCATACACTGTTGCAGAGAATGAAAGATCATTTCCGAAACCACCATTCACGGTTAAAGCTCTTGTATTATTAAACGTATATGACACATCTGAATTATCTTTTCCCACTTGCACATCAAGTAAAAAATCTAAATTAAACCAATACCCATCTCCATTGACTTCAAGTAAATGTTCATTCCAAAACTTTTTCCCCAACCAAGAAGTTTGCTCAGGCTTTAAAAATTGGCTTTTTTCGGCATCTAAATCATACACAGAATTCACGTTCGAATATACATACGGTTTTACAGCCGTATGTGAATTTAAGTTCTTGTTTAACGCTTGCTCATAATTGATGTATCGCTGATGATTAAATGGGATGTTTAAGTGACTTTTATGCTCAATAAATAATGCTTTTTTAACGTTTTTAGTTGTGGGAATATCATTTTGAACAACATCAACTTCAACCAGTTCCTCAACAACATCATTTCCTATCTGTAATGGAAAGTTTAATGGCAGCGCAAAGCGCATTTCAATAGGATTGTTATTAAATTTTGCTGGAGAAATTACAGGCAATGTTGCAAAAACTCGTTGTACTTCTTTTTTTAATTCTTTATATGGCGAATTGATATAGATTAACTTAAAGTTTCCGGAATTTGTCACTACAAAAATAACATTCACCGTTCCTTTGTACATTTCGCGCTCTAAAATAACAGGTGAATTAAATTCTTTGAAGAATAATTCTTTCGTTGTTTTATAAAAGCACACGGCTATTTTATCGATGTCTTGATCCTCACAAGTTTTAAATGCCGGATGTTTTTCTGACTGTGCAACGCTAAATACTGAGATTAAGAGAAAATATAAAAGAAGATTTTTTTTCATTTTTTTGTATTACTGTTTAGTCACTTTATTATTATGTAATTGATAGGTTTTATTACTTTCTGGACATATAGCCATGCCGTTTTCATCAAAAATTAAACGATGTCCATATTCACTTATCCACCCTATTTGCTTGGATGGATTTCCCACAACCAATGCATAAGGCAACACCTCTTTAACAACTACTGCTCCAGCCCCAATAAAAGCAAACTCACCAATATCATTACCACATACAATTGTTGCATTAGCTCCGATACTCGCACCTCTTCTTACAATTGTTTTTAAATAAGCATTCTTTCTATTAACAGCACTTCTAGGGTTGATCACGTTTGTAAAAACCATAGACGGCCCTAAAAAAACATCGTCTTCACAAATTACACCTGTATAAATAGAAACATTGTTCTGTACTTTTACATTTTTCCCTAAAACAACTTCTGGAGATATAACTACATTTTGACCAATGTTACAGTTTTCACCAATTATACAGTTCGGCATTATATGGCTAAAATGCCAGATTGTTGTTCCACTTCCAATTTCACAACCGTCATCTATCACTGCTGTTTCGTGTGCCTTGTACTTTTCCATATTTTTAGTCATCATTCTTTTTCACCCCTTCAACAATATGTTTTGCCGCAGATGTCCCTATTCTTTCAACCCCTAAAGTAATCATTTTTAAAGCATCTTCTCTCGTCTTAACTCCGCCTGCTGCTTTAACCTTCAACGGTCTTGCATTTTCGGACATAATTTTAACAGTTTCAAAAGTTGCTCCATTTGGTTTTCCCGCTGCTGTTTTATAAAACCCTGTAGATGATTTCACAAAAACATCTGTGGCTTTTTCTATTCCAAAATGATCAATAACAACTTTTTTTATCAAACTCGAAATGGAAGCTATTTGCGCATCAGTTAATGCTGCTACTTCAATAATCCATTTCACTACTTTATTGTTTTTTAACCCTATTTCCGTTCCTTTTTGTATCTCTTCTGCTACAAATGTTGTATTTCCATTTATAAATGCTTCATAATTTACTACAAAGTCCAACTCATCTACTCCAGCATTAATTGCCTCTTGTGCCTCTTTAAGCTTAGACTCTAATGAGTACGTACCTTCGTGAAATCCAACTACAGTTCCAACTAACACATTTGAATTTGCATTCGCAATCATTTCTTTAGCCAATGGAATATAGGCAGCACGTATCATTACCAATTTAAAATTACACACAATGGCCTCCTGGATTAATTGGGTAACCTTCATGGTTGTTTCCTCTTCAGAAATAGCAGCCTGACTTGGTAATTTTAAATAGGTTGAGTCTATATATTGGGATAGTTTCATTAGCATTTAGGTATATAACAAAAATAGTAAATATATCTCAAGGGCAAATGCAAAAAAGCATGCTTAAATTAGTAGCTCTTTTTTGCAGTATATCTTTTAAAATTCCGGCGGTCTAAATGAGGCATACAACATGAGTTGCATCAATGAGAATTCAAAAGGATGCCAATAAAAAAGAGCAACCAAATTTGGTTGCTCTTTTTTATTTTATTTCTTAAAATGTTATTCTACATTAAACGAAATTGGTAATGTATATTTCATTCCTACTGGAACTCCCCTTTGTTTACCAGGAGTCATCTTAGGTAATGTTTTAGCAACTCTAATTGCTTCTTTTTTTAATCTTGGATGTGGTGCTCTTGCGTTAACGTCTGTGATATTTCCTTTTGGATCAATTCTAAAAACAACCCAAATTTTCTTTTTACCAGGAGACAATCCTAAATCACCCGCCAGCTCAGCATTAAACCTTCTAACAACGTGTTTTTTGATTTTGCTATTCAAACATTTACTTTTCTGAGCTCTTGTTCCAGTACATCCTGGAAAAACAGGCACTTCTTCAATAATAGCAAAAGGCACATCTTCTAATACTTCCTCAGCCTCTTCAACTTCCTCAATATCCTCTACCTCAACTATTTCAGTCTCATCAGTTTCTGTTGACTCTATCACTGTTTCTTCAACCTCCTTCTCATCTTCAACGATTTCAATTTTTTCTGGTGCTGGTGGTGGTGGAGCTTTTGGCTTCACAGGCTCAATACGTTCTGTAATCGGAATATCTTCTTCCAATTCATCTTGCATACTTGCATCTCCAAAAGCATCAATTACCTTATCATAGGTCTTGTTTTCCATTGCTATATAGGTAACAAATAGCGCTAAAACTAAACCCAACTGAATAAACAATTTTGAATAATTCTCTAAGTTTGATTTTGGATTTTTCTTAATTTCCATCCTTGTTTGTTTTAAATAGTTCGCTAATTTAATTAAATTCTTACGACTTATGCAAGTAATAAAGTTAAATAGCTACAATTTTTTCATAAACCTTATTAAAAATCATCATTGCTACTAAAACTCCTACTGTATTGGCAACAACATCTAATAAACTTGCTGTTCTATAAGTTGTAAGTGTTGCTTGTAAAACCTCAATAACTATGCCGTAAATAATGCAAGAAATTACAATTGCGTATTTTAGTTTCTTCTTTTGTAGAGATTTAGGAAAACTCAATAACCAAGTCAATCCTAATGAAAAATACGCAATTGTATGATAGATCTTATCTGAATGAGATAATGAAATAAGTGAATATTCCATTTTTTTCAGACTTAAATATCCTATAAAAAGGGTAATACCTATTGCAATAAATAAGATCTTATCCTTGAATAAGATTTTTATAACCTTCTGCATCTAATAAATCTTCTAATTGTGAAGCATCTGAAAGAGATACCTTAATCATCCAACCTGCTCCATAAGGATCTTTGTTTACTAATTCTGGCTCATCTTCTAAACCTTCATTAAATTCGATTACTTCACCTGAAAGCGGCATAATCAAATCTGAAACTGTCTTTACGGCTTCTACTGACCCAAAAACTTCGTCATTATCTAAAGTATCATCTAAGGTATCTACATCTACGTATACGATATCGCCCAATTCGCTTTGAGCAAAATCAGTAATACCTATCGTTACAGTATCTCCATCGACCTTTACCCATTCATGATCTTTAGTGTACTTTAATTCTGTTGGAATGTTCATTGTAATTTTATTTTATTGTGTTGATTAATTTTAGTTGCCCAAGTTATAAATTAAATTGAAACCAGCATTAATTGATTGTCTCGGAAATGTGGTAGAAATTGCATACTTAGAGGTATTGTGATTGTAATAAAACGAAGTGGTTAAATTTCTATTTAATTTATAGTCTGCTGCAAATTTAACAGATAAAAGTTTTTGACCACCACTTATTTGATTATTTTCTACATCCACCGAGCGAATTAATGTTAAATTATCTCTAACAGAGATATCCATTCTCATATTAATGTCTCCTTTTAACTTTTGTCTTTTACCTGCGAAGCGTGTATTAAAGGCTACATTTTTTAATCGATAACCTACTCCAAATATAAATTCGGTTCCTTTAATATCTGTTAAAGTACTGTTATCAAAATTCATGGTTAAAGTTCTATCCTTTCTTATTTCACCTTTAAATGAAAAGGAGTTTTTCATTTTTACATCTATTTTAATAAGTGGAGAAAATTCATCCATTAAACTAGCCGAAGAAATTAATAATTCTGATTGATAATTCCCTGATACATTCGTTTTTGAAGGGTCATTGACATCATATTCTAAGTTATTGGTGTAATTAAAAATGGTATAGGACGATTTATACCCGTTGGTAAGGGTAAAACTGCTAAAGTTATCCTTAAACCAATCTATTTTCATCAATCCATTATAACGTAATGTCCAATTAGGAATTGGTATATTTTTAAAGATTCCCAAACCTACTGAGTTAGGGTTCTTACCAGAATACGCTGCTAAAAAGGCTGGCAATAATGTTTCTTGAGATCCAAATTTTGATGCTTCTCGCCCATCAATGGCTCCCAATCTATTTGCAATAATACTTTTGTAATCTTTTAAATTTTGAAACAATACATCAGAATTTTTAAATACTGTAGATAACATGGAGTAACTTGTACTGAAGTTGCCCGTTTCAATCGCATCGATCTGAGCATTCAATTGTACGTTTGTTAAATTCCCAAGGGCATCATATCCTGTTCCAAAAACATCTAATTGCTCGGTAATATTTCTTGTTTTTATGCTGTTTCCTGTTAACTCAATATTTAAATCCTTAAATGGCTTTAAAGACACTGTATAATTTAACTTACTCGTATGTGTATTGCTATACGTTTTGTTTACATAAGCACTATCTTGGTGCCTAGCAACAATCCAATTATTTTCAAGCGCTCTATTTCTTATATCCACCTGACTCCCAAAAACAAACCCCAAAGTTGGAGCAAAGCCTCCACTTAAATTATCTCTTCCTAAAAAGCCAGCTGTTCCTTTAAAGCCAGGCAAGGCTGTTCCATTATTTTCTGTATAACTTATTTTTGCTGTTTTGGCTGCGGTAATAAAATCATACACCCCTAACAAGATTTTTTCTTTTACCGATTTCTTTTTAGAACCAGCTTTTACTTTCCCAATAGTAGGAGCTTGTGGTACTTGAAATTGATTTCCTGTATTCTTCTTCCCATCACTTTTTACAAACAGTTTTTTGAACCCTGTTTCTTGATACAACTTAGACAGACTAAATGTTGTACTCAAGCTATGTGAATTAGAATTTTGAATAAGGTTTCCAATTTTAGCCACATAACTTTTAGAAGCCGCCTTCCAATCAAAGTTTGCTGTATATCCGTAGTCTGCAGTAATAAAGCTTAAATACGGGAGCTTATTAATTGGTATTTTATAATTTGCTGATAACTTCTGTGTATAATGATCTGGTCTACCTGTATTGAAAAATTGATCGAAAATTTCTATTTCTTCTCCATTTCCAAAACTGTCGTACAAATAGCTATTGTTTGCATTAAAGTTTACTTGCAACGATTTGGTTATATCAAAACCGATTGTATAATCCCAATCAAACAAAAACCTACGCTGTGTTAATGTTGGTTGCGCCGTAAACCCATCTACCAAATTACGCGATTTTTGTTGCACAAAATTTCTTGTAATTCTAGAATTCACACCAATAGATTTTGGCAATAAGTTGATATTAAGATCTCTAATAAGTTGCCAATATTTACTTTTTCCAAAAAAAGCTGATTTCTTAAATGGCTCTATATATTTAGGTTGAAAGGTAAAGTTATAACTTGCCCCAGCGGTTAAGTTCTGATTCAGGTATTTTTCTATATTATAGTCTTTATGATTCTCTTCTGAATAGGCATAGGAAACAGAAAAGTTTTCTATGTCATAAGGTTTTGGTTTTTTCTCAGATTGAGGGTTTCTATTTTTCTTGACATTATTAAAGCTAATACTTTTCCTTGAAGTATAATCTTGTGAGTTTTTACTATTTGGATTGACATCTTTGGCATCCGCAAATTTCACATCTTGGTACTGAGGGTCAAACTTCGGATCTCTAAATTCTTCTCCAAAACTATAACTCATGGGCAATTGAATTCCCCATTTTTTAGGCATCATCTTCCCTAGGTTTATGTTGGTAGAGAAATCGTATTGCCTTGTTTCTTCCAAACTTCTTTGATTTACCCTGTCTTCAACATTTCCAAAACCAATGGTTTGCATCCTACCAGTAACTGAAATATCGGCAATGTCTGCAAAATTTGCATCGGCGCTTAGTACTGCTGCCCATCCTCCTTTATTATCAAAACCTGAAGAGCGCAATTCGTTGAACCAAATTTCTGCGCTTTTTTGCGTTCCAGAAATATTTTTCACACCCAACATTAAGGTTCTTATTGCTGCCAATGTCGGATTCCCTTTTACTCTTAACACCAAAGAGTTTGGATGTGAATTTGTTGGAAAAGGATAGAGTTTATTCACAGAAAGTGTACCTCCAGAGCTTGGAATCTCTCCATCTCTTTTCAGCTTCAACTTCCCTAATTGTTCTAAGATAACATCTAAATTATTTGCTTCTGGCCAAACATTTGTCGGTGACAAGCTTCCAGATGGAGATATTTTTAAGGGCACTTCCAATTGATAAAAATTATCATCTAAGTCTGTTCCTAACCTAATAATCGCTACCAAATCATCGTCTGAAACAACATTTGAAAGAACAGGTTCAGCATGCATAAACATTTTTAAATTTTTATACATTCTTAAATCTACACTAATGTTTTTATAGATCGCTCTGGTTTCATTTTGTTGCAGGTCGTTAACTTTTAAAGAAATTGATTGCTCATTTTGCTGTTGAATTGTAGAACTCCCTTGTAATTGTTCTCTAACAATGCCGGGCGGCAATACATATCTTCCTTCATTTTGCTCAATACTTACCACACCTACTTCAAAATCATTTAATTGATCATTGGTTAAGTCTTGTGGCGGACTCACAGTAGGGTCTAATGTTTTTGTATACCGTCTATAATCTCCTCTGACCAACTCTAGTTGACCAAAACGTAACACTACCGGCATTTTAAATTTGGTCATAAACATTCGAATAAATCGAATGCTGTTAAAGTCAGAGATTCCATTTATTGGTGTTCCACTTCGAACTGGAATTCTAAATTGATACCATTTTGTTTTACTTGTACTTCCATCAGGTAAGGTTACATCTGTTTCTTTTTCATCTACAATATTATTTATCCCTTTCACCAGGTCATTTTTATTTAAAGAGACTTTGTATTCAAAGTAACTTTCTACAGTGTTCATGGTTTGGTCCTTATTAATATCTTCTACATCTGGATATGTCGATGAAGACGTTGGATAGGATTCTGTAGATTGGTTTGCTGTTGGTGAATTTCCTTCTGTATTGTTAAAGTTTTTATATCGTGTAATAACTGATGCATTGTTATTGTCAAATGCAGTGCTTCTAAAAAACTGAAAATTATCTGAGGAGATATCATTTGAATTTAGCTTTGAAACATCAAATACCTTAGATTGATAAAAACTCAATTCATCTTCATTTTTCAATCCATCCAGACCAATATCTTGATTTTTTCTTGCTGCATCGTCTACATCAAAAGCATATAAAATAGATTGATTTGTAGGCACATTTCCCCATACAGATTCAGTTATGTTGGTAGTAGATCCATCTGCAGGCATTCCGTTTTCATACATCTTTCTATTATCCTTTAAGATGTCTTCAGAAATATTTCCAAGGTTGATAAACAGCTCCCCAACCTGATTGTTTGGATTGTTTGGGTCTACCCCTACTGGCAACCCTTCTTGGTTTGTTATCGAATAGTCTTGATAGGGATCTTTAATCCAAAACTGAATGTATTCTACATTGGCTTGATCAAAGTTGTTTGTTGTTAATGGCCGCATAATTCCACCCCAGCGATCTTCTGGGTTAGAAAACGTTCCATTTGCATTAACTTCTGTACCTGTATCAAAATTATAAGTCCCTCTTTCGGAAGGAAAATACGCTAAATCTAGCGTTCTTACCAATACATTTTGTGTGATATCTAACTCTGTATTTGGAAACAATTCTGAATAGCCAATTTGTCGAACTTCGGTTCTAGACAATTCAAGATTATCAATATTTGCGGGTTTTTCTCCATTGCCATAAAACAACTGATCAATAGAATACCATGCTAATTTCGCTCTATTATTATTATAGGTTAGATCTGTAGCTGAGCCATTAAAATTTTGAGATTGAGGCGTACTTGCCGTAAACCAATTTAATGGCGATAATAAATCAATAGGGATTTGAGATGCTTCAAAATCATCTACATACGAAGTTGCCTGTCCATTAATATCAATACCACTAGGTGATCCCGGAATTAAATAGGCAAAATCTGCTCTAATTGAGATATTTGATGGGGCATCTGTATCTACAAACGGGAGTTTATTTACCCATTTCGTGAACATCGGCATTTCTGCAGAATAATCTACATTCAACCCAATCATTGTATTATTTATTGGTTCGTTTCCAAAGTTTACTTTTTGAGTAATTGGTTGTTCATTGACGTTTAAAATAGTTCCTCCTAAAATAAATTTATCAGAAAAACGATGTTCAACTTCAACCCCCATAAACGTTTTTCGCTGTTGGTTAAAAACGGCATTATTTTCTGTAGAAACATTAATTGGCACTCCAGAAGCTTCCAGCCCTGGATCAATAATCTGCACCTTACCAAAGTTATAATCCACCACAAAATCGACTCCTTCTACCAACTGCCTTCCACCAGCAGTTACTTTTACAGAACCTCTAGGCACATTAAAAGAATTCAATGAGATGCCGCCACTATTCTGAGATTTAGCATATCCTTTTAATAAGAATTTGTCTTTATTTTGAAAATTGTTTTTTGCTTGAGACTTTGTATTGGTATATAATTCCTCAAATATATAGGTGCTAAAATCTACAGCAGGGTCGTATACTTTTTTAAGTTCTTCTAAAAAAGATTGAGACCCAAAAGGTTCAGTATCTGGAAATATTATATATCCTTTAGATGAATTCACGGTAACATTTTCTACGTAATCAAAAAAGCCATCACCACCTGCAATTGCAAATGCACTTTGGTCTAATTTATCAAAATTTAAAACTTGTAAAAGAGGCTTGTTATCTATAGGGTTGTTGTTTACATCTTTTAAAGTTTTTTCTTGAATTGAATTTAAAGAAACGCCTGTTTTATCATCTCTATACATGATCTCAAATCGAAACCCATCTTGAGACAATGGAAATACGCCTAGTGCATACACATTTTTCATCATCAACCTCCACGTTGGAAATGCCAATTGGGTACCCGGCCTTTTGGTGGTTATAATTTCGCTACGAAGTAATTTTACGGCCAAATTATTGGGTGCATTAATTCCGTCATTAGATAGCTCCCCAACTTTAAAAGAGGTTT